>Ga0207068_1016_pt1 | contig 71345 bp, 60 predicted proteins | sample Alteio_BWMinCont_23_FD_153475 | JGI IMG/M metagenome (GOLD analysis project Ga0207068, IMG submission 153475) | Enriched cells from forest soil in Barre Woods Harvard Forest LTER site, Petersham, Massachusetts, United States -... | ecosystem: Environmental > Terrestrial > Soil > Temperate forest >... | reverse complement strand
TCTGAAACTCAGTAACCTTCTCATTAACCCCATCAATTACCTCATCACCATAAGAATCTAGGTATATTCCTGTGATTGCATTCCCATATTCATGCCCCAATGCTTCAGCAATGAGGTCTTTTGAATAACCTGATGCTTTAGCAATGTTAGCCCAACTGTATCTGGCAACATATGTAGTTAATGGAATCGGGAGGGAAGCAATCTTACCCAGGTCTTTCAGGTATTTATTACAGACCTTCAATTTCTGGTGAATGATTTCTATTTCATCTTGCTTTGAAACAGAGTCTAGGTTAAAGGAAGCGATCAGGTATTTAGATTCACCCCTATAGTATTTAAACAACCTTTCTGCTTCCGGTGTAATCTTGATACTGTAAATCTTCCCTGTCTTCCTCCTCCTGTAAACTATCCTACCATTCTGAATACTATCATTTGTAAGGAGAGCAAGGTCAATAAAGGAAATCCCTATGAGGTTAAAGATTAAAAAGAAGATATTTCGGCTATGCCATAGCTTACTTCCTTCTTCAAGAGAATGACACCTGATTTTCTGAAGATCATCCTTGGTGATAGCCCGGCTTACAGTTTTCTCAGTTTTAATTCTGAAATTGCCAAAGGCATAGTTTGCTCTTTCAAGAAGTCCATTTTTAATAGCTGAATTCAGGATAGCTCTAATCTCCCTCATGTAACTTGCTATTGTATTTCTACTCACTCCTTCTTTAAGCAATTGAGTTTCAAAACCAGAAATCACCTTGTAATCTATACTGGTTAGGGTGGCTCTCGAACCTGTGTATTTCACAAGCCTATTTAAGGCAGTTTGATAAACAGAAGCATTTCCAAACCTTTCCTGATCCTTTAAAGATTGAATCTGTTGGTTGGCAAATTCAAGGAAGGTTAATGGGGTGCTTTTTCTTTGATCTAAGAGGCTTTCTCTAACCTGAGAGGGGCTTAGTTCAATGGAAGTTGATTGAAGTTCTATTGATTTCCTTTCAAGCTCTAAAAGCCTATTCTTCAATTGAATATTTAGATTCTTTGAATCAGGGTGAATTTTGGTGACTCTCCCTTTCTTTTGATCCCATTCCTGTAAACTTAGCCTTATTGAAGTTGCGGTGGAAGTAGATTTGCGATTGTTAGAGATTCTGATGATAATTGGATACCTCCCATCAGCATAAGGTCTTCTTTTGTCCATTGTTAATTTGAAAGTTGCCATAAACATTGAGTTTGTGGCTAAAACCTGTGCATTTAATTTGCATTTTCTTAAGAGGGAATAGACATTTACAGAGGTAAATCAATCTCAAGAAGATTTTGGTTAATTCCCGCTGAAACCCTACTTTTGCAATCCTTTCTTATCAAAGGGCCTATAGCTCAGTTGGTTAGAGCAACAGACTCATAATCTGTGGGTGCTTGGTTCGATCCCAAGTGGGCCCACCCAAAGACAGAGCGAGAGCGGAGAATGAGAGCGATTGCGCTCTGTTTTTTTCTTCACTCTCGCACTTAAATTCACCTTGTTTGAGCAAAGAAGCCCTTGATAATCAAGGGCTTCTTTGCTTCTCAACTATTAACGCTACATTGCTTTTTTGATTCTCAGTGCTTTACGAGTTAGAGGTATACCGATTAATGAAAACAACCTTTCTCTTATTCTTTTTTCTTTTCAGCCTGGTTTGCTTTGCTCAGGAAAAGGCACCCATGGATTTTAAGTACGGCTTAGTTCGGGTAGGCAATCACTTACTTATTGACCAAACGGAAATAGGAGTTGGCGAGTGGCTGGGATACGTGGAGTCAACAATAGATAATGATCCATTGAGAGTTTATAGACGGATCAGAAAAATGTCTGAAGCCGATTTGAAATACCTGAAATCATTTAAGTACCCTGTAGAATTATTACCAGACTCTTCTATTCTCAAGAATCTCCTTTGGAAGGATGTTCTTTTCGGAGCGGGAAATTACGAGCTTTTAAGGATGGCTGGGTCGAATGGGAATATTTCAATACCTGTTAATTTCGAGTTCTTCAAATCAAAGCGAAAAAAAAGACTGCTAAGAGCATATCTTAGCCAACCTGTAACAGGGATAACCTACGAGCAAGCTATTAATTTTTGCAAATGGAGAACGAAAATTGATAGCATACGTGCTCATAATAACTATGAGCCTCACTATCGGTACCGACTTCCGGAAAAAGAAGAATACGTATTCTTAAATAAAAACCTTGACTCGATACCGGAAGATTGTTCAAAGTCTTTCAACTATAAAAATTCGAAGTGTTCACTCAAAGATTCAATGAGCAATGCCAATCTTGGGAAACAACCTGTTAGTATTTTTGAATTGGGCTACGACGAATTAGGAATAAAATGTATTGAGGGAAATGTGTCTGAAATGACTGCAACTAAGGGAATTGCAATGGGAGGGAGTTATTCACATTATGCGAATGAATGCCAAAATTCTTCTCAACAACTATATTCTACACCGGAACCATGGCTGGGGTTTAGATGTATTGCAGATGATAAGATGGTGGATTCTTGCGGTTATATGAAGTATTATTATCCTCCCAATCTGGGATTGCTTGCTGGTTATGAAGGTTTCCATTCCAACCTTTTAGAATTGGGTGTGGGGATAAATGGTGAGGAGCATTCAACTTATAAAGAGAGGGGGTTTGGAGGTTTTACAACTTCTTTTAAAAAAGACTTGCTCTCTCCTTACTGGGGAATAAATGCAGACCTATGGTTGGGGACCATCCTTGCAGCTGGCATAAACTACAATTACAACGCGAAGGATAATCTCGCAAACCATGGCATTAAGCCTTTTATTGGTTTTTACTGGAATGGACTTTCGATCACCTACGGATATAATTTCCATGCGAAGACCAGCATTTCTGAAATCAATACTCACCAATTCACGGTCCGGTATTATTTGCCTGTAATAAAATGGAAAGCCATTCACCCTTTTGGAAACTCCTGATTTAAATGGCTTTTTTTACTTTCAATCTTAGTCCTCAGAATGCATAATAGATTTTTATGCCTTAAGAGTTAGATCAATGAGGTACCAATTGAGCTGCCATGGTTCAGTTCACCTCCCAAAATTTCCCGTTCACCGAATAAAACCACCATTCAGGAAGCAAAACCGTAATTATACCTAACTTAGGAATGATTCGGATCCATTCCGATTTCCTTTTAACCTTTAAATCCATCTAAACCATGAAAACATCTATACCCCTCCAGCATCTCCGAAGAATCGGTTCCACTCTGTTCTTCCTCCTTGTCCTTACCGGACTTCATGCCACCACCTATACGGTGCAAGTCAGCAACTTCGCTTTTTCTCCATCCAGCCTGCCCAATGTTCTTGTGGGGGATACCATCAAATGGGTTTGGGTAAGCGGAAGCCATACCACCACTTCGGTGAGTGTACCTAACGGTGCTGCAACATGGGACAGTCCCATGAACAGCTCTTCCACCACTTTTTCCTATCCCATTACGGTTGCCGGGACTTATACCTATAAGTGCAGCATGCATGCCAGCATGACCGGAACGATCACAGCCACTGCTACTTCGGGTATTGAATCTCTCAGCGCTTTGGGATTTTCTTTAAGTCTCTATCCAAACCCGGTGGCAGAACAGACTACGGTAAGTATCCAGTCAAACGAAGCAACACGTGGAGAAATCCGTTTGTATGATATGCTTGGAAAAATGGTGTTGACTCGCACCGTGGAACTCTCGCCTGGTAAGAATGATTATAGCTTAGCCCTGGAAGAATTTCAAAAGGGTTTATACCTGATAGAGCTGGTCACCGACGGGAAACAAGTGCTGACCGCCAAGATCCTGAAGAAATAGAAGAGGATTTAGTAAAAAAGCTGCCTCTGAATAGTGAACATTCACTGATTCAGAGGCCGCTTTTTATTAAAACTATTTATTGGTATATATAAGCTATCAAAGCAACACCACCGCTGTAGGAGGTAGTCACAAATTTAACGATATGTCCATCTGCAAATTTCCCCACATACCCATGGCTCTTTTTATAGGCCACAGCTGAAGCAGAAGGAGTGCCTGAATAAGAAAAATCAGGGCAGGTCTGTACGCCGGCATCCATGATGGTTTCAACGGTATTAAAAGGTGGGGAAGTAACCGAAAGATTTAGAACGGTATTATCCAGCATGATGTTGTCGGCACCACTGACCGTGGCATAATAAACACCTCCTGCCGAGCCTCCGATGTTCACAGAAGTCCCCGGATTCGAGCATGTAACGGTTGCGGGCGTAGTGGTAGCCGGCTTCGTACACCTGGAAAGAGAAAAGGAGGCAGCCAACAATACCATCGTGAAGAGCAATGTTTTTAATACATTTCTCTTACTTTGTGTTTTTGCTTTCATGTTGTTTTGATCTGATAGAGTACGAGAAGGACTTGAACCTATGCGAATGTAGACTATTTTGCCTAATCCTAGGGGGGTGGAGCTATTTACTTAAGAAGTAAGAAAGTACTGGGCTAAACAAACAGAAGAATAAAAGCTTAACCAATAATCTAACGAATGCGGCAGCCAGTATGGCTGTCGCATCTCGATTTAAAAGAAAATATGATTACAGAGAATAAGTAACCTTAACGATGACGTCCGCCACCACCTCCTCCATGAGGCGAAGGTGCTGACATCCTGCTGGGTTGAGATCTGGCTGGGGCCGACCGGGTTGGAAAAGAAGGGCGACCATTATTCACGGAAGCTCGTTTATTCACATCTTGGCTGGCCGCTCTTTCGTGGTTCTGCTGGGTTCGGGTAGGGGTAGCATGTCTTTCTGCAGCTGCTGCCTGATGCCCTGCAGAAGGTTGTGAACTGGTACCTCTGGGACCATTATAGCTGGCTCCTCCGGCTTTTCTGCTGTTGGCCACACTTCTATCTTCATAGGTATTATGAACAGTTCGTCGGTTGACATTACTCACTGCCGTATTGTAACGGAAATGTCCTCCCTCCCATCGCCCACCGTGATATCCCTCTCCATCATATCCATGACCGTAATGAACACCACCGTAGTAACCGATATGGTTTCCCCAATATCCTCCATGCCAGCGGTAAAAGCCACCTTCAAAACCCCAGTAACCCGGAGTCCACAAAAAACCTACTTCAGCCGGCAGCAGCCATGCTCCTGGAATCCAGTAATACCCTGCAACCCCGTAACCCCAGTAACCTGGAGTCCACAGATAGCCGTCAACCGGACAAGGAGGCTGTTCGTATTCCGGTATTGCTGGAGGCGCGATTTGTACATCTACCACCACCTGAGCAATACCATCGGGCTTGCCGCTTAGGACAAAGACTAAAATAAAGATTAGCGCTGCAATTTTTTTCATGTTCTGCTCTGTTTATTATTCAACGGTTACGATAACCAGGTATTTCGAATCCTTCCAAAAATGATCGGTGTCCAATATGGTGAGGGCGGTTACCCGTCCTTTATCATCATGCTCCAAACGATAGGAATCGGAAGGATGCGTAGATACCAGCTTCGCGCTTTTGCAGTTTAGGTCGAGCGACTTAGTCTGGGTAATGTCCAGTTTTGTAAAATAGTCGGCATTGAAATCCTTTTTAAGCTCCTGCTCTTTTCCCATACCCAGGAAACCACCTTCCTTATTCAGGACATTATGTGCTTTCAGGGTTTTGTAGTTGCCGATCGCATAAAAGGCAGTATTCAATTTCGATTGCTGGTCTGAAATGACAGTCGCCTGGCTTGCGTTATGGACCCCTAAAGAATCTATTTCCGTATAAAGCGCTTCCACCTGTAAATTCAACCTGCCGAGTTGTTCTTGTAATCCATCGAGCTCACTTTGTTTATCAGCCAGCTGTATGTTTAAACTCTCCACCAGTTTATTGAGGGAAGCTATTTTGTTTCCGGAAACGGAGATCCGGGCATTCAAAACAGAAATCTTCTTCATATTCTCCGCCATCATGGAATTGATGGCCTTGATATCTTCATTGATCTTCTCTTTGGAACTCGGTTTACTTTCCAGTCCTCCGGTCGAATTCAGAGCAATGGACGATTGCATTTCCCGAATGGAAGCCAGGTTATTTTCAATATCCGTAAATGATTCCACATAATGGTCGATCGTGGTATCTCTGATCATGAGTTCGCTGGTCAGGGAATCTTTTTGAAGCTGGAGCTTTTTCACCTCCTCTTTGTTGCCGCCGCAGGAAGCTATCAGAACACCCGTTGCAAGAAACAACATGGTGTACTTAAATGGATTGTTTATCATTTTCATTTTTTTGAACATTTCAAATAAAACACATCCTTGGTATCAGGATTCTACCGCTAAGGTATAGCAAACTTTGAATGCTTATTCCTTTCAAGTGATTAATAATTTTAGGTAGTAGAAAATCTTTTAAATGTGTAACAATTAGCAAGTAAAGTGTAAGAAATTTTAAATATTTGACCTAAAAGCACCTTGTATATTAATTATTAATCGTATCTTTACGATATATAAGCAAACCATGGGAACTGCCAAAACAGAAGAGTTTACAATAAAGGATAACCGGATTGCTATATATGCTAAGGCCTTGGCGCATCCAGCACGTATTGCGATCCTTCAGCTTCTGCTCAAAAAAAATGCCTGTATCTGCGGGGACATCGTTGATGAACTTCCCCTTTCCCAATCTACCGTTTCCCAACACTTGAAAGAATTGAAGGAAGCTGGTCTGATAAAAGGAGATGTGGAAGGAACCAAGGTATGTTACTGTATCAATGAAGAGGAATGGGATAAGGCAAAAAATTACTTCCTTATCCTCTTTAATGCTTATGTGAAAGGTAAAAGCTGCTGTTAAAAATTTACCTGTTACAATCGCTATATTACGATCATATTCATTTAATCTAAAATAAATAAATGGAAACGTCAGAAAAACTCAAACAACTGGTCCGGGAAAAATACAGTGAGATTGCTCTTCAGAATAAAGAAAACAATATGGCTTCCTGTTGTGGCTCCGGTGGCTGCTCCACAGAGGTATATAATATCATGAGTGACGATTATACTACTCAGCAGGGATATAACCCCGATGCGGATCTGGGTCTGGGATGTGGAATCCCCACTGAATATGCGAATATGAAGGAAGGCGATACCGTGGTCGACCTGGGCTCGGGAGCAGGTAATGATTGCTTTGTAGCCAGGTCTTTCGTGGGCGAAGCCGGAAAGGTAATTGGCATCGATATGACGGAAGCCATGATTGACAAGGCAAGAGAAAATGCAGAAAAACTCCATTTTAATAATGTGGAGTTCCGGCTGGGGGAAATTGAAAAGATGCCTTTAACAGCCAATAAAGCAGACGTAATCGTGAGCAACTGTGTGTTAAATCTTGTTCCTGATAAAAATAAAGCCTTTCAGGAAATCTTCAGAGTGCTCAAGCCAGGAGGGCATTTTAGTATTTCTGATGTAGTGCTTGTGGGTGACCTTCCCAAAAACCTCCGGGAGGCCAGCGAGATGTATGCGGGTTGCGTCTCTGGAGCTATTCAGAAACATGAATATCTGGCAATTATTCAGGCAACGGGTTTCATGAACATCAAAATCCAGAAAGAAAAAGTGATCATGCTTCCGGATGACATCCTCAACGCCTATCTGTCTGAAGAAGAATTAAAATTGTATCGGGATAGTAAGGTTGGTATTTTCAGCATCACTGTTTATGCAAGCAAACCAACCGATTCTGCCTGCTGCCCTCCCGGATGCTGTGACCCTAAATAATCTACGATGAAAAAAATCCTGGTCTTATGTACCGGCAACAGCTGCCGAAGTCAGATCGCTGAAGGTTATCTTCGATTCTTTGCAGGTAAGAAAGCTTCCATTTACAGTGCAGGAATAGAAACCCATGGAGTAAATCCGAGAGCCATAGCTATCATGAAAGAAGATGGAGTGGATATCTCTAAACATACCTCTAATAATGTAGAGGAGTATAAGGATCTCGATTTTGATTTTGTGATCACCGTTTGTGACAATGCAAAAGAGAATTGTCCCTATTTCCCTTCCTCGGCCTTGAAATTCCATGAGAATTTTCCGGATCCTGCCAGAGCGAAAGGTACTGAACAGGAAATCATGCAGGAATTTCGAAACGTGAGGGATATGATTAAGAGCTATTGCGAGTTGTTTGTGAAAGAACAATTATGATTCCAGTTTCCCACCTTTTCAGATCTTGATTTCCTGTTAATTGTTGATTGGATGCCCATTGTGTGATGGAACGCAGATTTTTATGATTGTTTTATGATAAAAAGGGATTAAAACAATCGCTTTTAAAATCATATTTAATCTTAAACAATCATAAAAATCTGCGTTCTATCACTTTATGCCGTCACTTTATCCTCATTCTCGTATTGAAATTCACTCGCTTAAATCCGCTATATTTACCTTCAGAAGTTTTGAATAAATAAATCCGAAAACTAAATCTCTCTAACAAAATCCGATGAAGGCCCTCCAATCTATCATTCTATTCTCCTGTTTCGCACTAGCCAGTTGTTCTGATACCTCCAAGAGCTTAAAAGCTAAACCGAACACAGCCTTGCATGACTTATTCGACCGCTACTACCAGGAGCGTCTGAAACTTTTTCCGCTCGAAGCAACCTCCATTGGTGACCGGCGCTACAACGATCTGCTTCCGAATGATGAGTCGGCTGAGGTGCTCTTAGAGGAACATAATTTCTTCACGAAATATCTAACGGAATCCAATGGATTCAAGCCGGACGAACTGACCTTAGAAGACAAAGTATCGTATTTGATTTTCCAGGATATCCTGAAGACGGCCCTGGATGGGGAGCAGTATCATAACGAGATGATGCCGTTTAACCAGATGAGTTCCCTGCCCCTCTCCATGGGTCAGCTGGGAAGCGGAAAAGGGAGCCAGCCTTTTGAAAATGTAAAAGATTATGAAAACTGGCTTCAGCGGATTGATGCCTTCGCCGTGTGGACCGACAGCGCCATTGCGAACTGCAGAAAAGGAATGAAGGTTGGAATGGTTATGCCAAAGAAGCTGGTCCTGAAAATGATTCCCCAAATGGAGAGTCTGACTCACAATGATACCGCCACCCTGATCTTCTACGGGCCCCTTAAACAATTTCCTGCCTCTTTTTCGGAGAATGATAAAAAGCGATTGACAGAACTGTATACCGCTTCCATTACCGAAAAGCTCATCCCCTCCTATAAAAAACTGGCCGTTTTCTTCAGTGGGGATTATCTCCTTGCTTCCCGATCTACCGATGGTATTAATGCTCTGCCGAACGGAAAAGCTATGTACGAGTATGCGATTTATGTCTCTACCACTTGCCATAAAACACCGGAAGAAATTTATCAAAATGGTTTATCGGAAGTAGCACGTATTACGGCAGAGATGGAAAAGGTAAAAGAGAAAACCTGCTTTAAAGGGTCCCTGAAAGAACTTTTCGCTTTTATGCAGACTGACAAACAGTTTATGCCCTTCAAAACCGAGAAGGAAGTGATAGAGAGCAATAAGGCTATTCAGAATACCATCACTCCTCATCTCCAAGCACTTTTCAGCGTGGTTCCCAAAACACCTTTTGAAATAAGGGCCGTGGAAGCATTCCGGGCCTCATCGGCTTCCCCCTCTTATCAGCAAGGTTCAGCCGATGGGAAAAGGCCGGGGATTTATTATATTCCTATTGTGGATCCAACAAAGATCAATGTAACCAGCTGCACCAACCAATCTACCTTTTTGCATGAAGCCATACCGGGGCACCATTACCAGATCTCCCTCTCTCAGGAAGACACCACTCTTCCAACCTTCAGACGCTTTTCAGAATATTCAGCCTTTGAAGAAGGCTGGGCATTGTATTCCGAATCACTGGGCGAACAACTGGGATGCTATACCGATCCTTATCAAAGGATGGGTGCTTATGGTGATGAAGTGCTCAGAGCTATCCGTCTCGTAGTGGATGTAGGTATTCATACCGGAAAAATGACCCGGGAAGAAGCGATTGCTTATATGATGGAACATGAAGCCATTACCGAAGAAAATGCGGTTGCCGAAATTGAACGGTATATGGCATGGCCCGGACAAGCTCTGGCTTATAAAACAGGTGAGCTCAAAATAAAAGAACTAAGGGATAAATACAAGAAGCAATTAGGCCCGAAATTCAGTTTGCGCGATTTTCATGATGCACTCCTGAAAGGAAGTGCTATGCCTCTAAGCGTTTTAGATCTCTATATGGATGCCTGGGCCAAAGCATCGGCAGGGGCTTGATGAGGGGTTTTTCCTCTATTATTACGACATAGCTCAGCCCGGATTTCCGGATTTATTTGATTAACTTTGCCCCACTCAATCCATTGTCGGGAATTCATGAAATTCAAAGCTCTCCATTGTTATCTAGTTTGCTCTCTGCTCTTGTTAAACGGTTTGCCTGCTCATGCCATCGACTATGATTGGATCCGAAAAGGTGATTTCAAAGGAGGGAAGGTGGAAGAAGCTTCTTCCTTTTCCATAGGCAAGACAGGGTATGTTTGTCTGGGTACCGACGGACTCGGAAATAAAAAGGAAGTCTGGCAATATACTCCTGCAGATGATAAGTGGACCAAGCTTGCCAAATTTGATGGAGAAGGGCGGACCAAAGCTGTCACCTTTACCATCGGGAAAAGTGCATACCTCGGAACCGGGCTCATCGGAATGGGGGAAACGACTCAAGGCTCCAAAGATTTTTGGGAATTTAATTCGGTTACCAATGCCTGGACTCAGAAAGCCGAAGTTCCGGGAGGGGTGCGGACGGCTGCCGTTGGTTTCTCTATTGGAGATAAAGGATATATTGGCTTGGGTAGCATTCCGGGTGGATTGAAAGCCCTGAATGATCTCTGGGAATATGATGCACAAGCCAACAAATGGACCAAGAAGGCAGATCTGCCCGATGAAGGAAGAAGTGACGCTTCCGTCTTTACCATCGATGGTAAAGCATACATCCTCTTCGGAATGGCTGCAAAAGAACTTTCAGCCAGCAAGAAGAGTATCTGGGAATTTAATCCCAAGAAAAATAATTATTTAAAGAAAGCTGATTTCCCGGGTCTGCCCCGCTCCTCCGCTGTTGCCTTTTCTATGAGCGGCAAAGGATATGTGTACGGTGGCTGGAAAGGGAGCGGTTCACCCATGACTGATTTTTGGGAATACAATACCGCATCCAATGCCTGGAAACAACTGCCGGATGCTCCGGCCGGTGTCAGAAATGGTGCCGTTTGTTTTGTCCTTGACAGCTCTGTTTATGTGGGAACCGGACATATTAAGACTTTCGGAATCGGTAACGCTGATTTCTGGTGCATCTCTTTTCTCCCTTCGAGAGGAAACGTAGATTATAATGCCAAGCTTATCGTAGAAAACAAAAACATAAAACTTCCATTGGCCCAGCAAGGTGTTACGTTGATGAACGATGAGAAAAAAATACTTCAGACCACGAAGACTGATAAAAACGGTGCTTTCGCCTTTAAAAAATTAGATGTGGAAGGAAAGTATGAGGTGGTCATTGATAAGCCGGATAATGTGCCGGGGGGCGCCACAGTAGCTGTTGCCAAACCGAATGGGAAAATCATTCAGAACCTTCAAAAGAATGAAAATGGCCAGTTCTCCTACGAGGTTTCCAAGCTGAGTGTGATGGAAGAGGATGATTCCTATTTTAATCTTCAGTATTTCATGAAATCATCAGATACGGAACTCACCGTCACCGCTAATATTTATTACCCCCCTGGATCTGCTGAACTTACCAAAGAAGCCCAGGATCTATTATACCAGGTGGTCGTTTCCATGAATCAGTATCCAGGCCTCCAACTCGAACTTTCTTCACATACGGATGCAGTAGGCAGCGATCAGTCCAATCTGGAATTATCCGACAAGCGGGCCAAATTTGCGGTTGATTACCTGGTCCGTAACGGGATTGATGGGAAGAGATTAACCGGCAAGGGTTATGGGGAAACAAAAATCCTGAATCGTTGCAAGAATGGAGTAGAATGTAGTGAAGAAGAGCATAAAATAAACAGAAGAACAGAATTCAAATTTATTAAAAAGAAATAGCACCCTGGCTTCGGCTTGTTTCCCAAATCCGATTTATGCTGTCCATTCTTAAGAGCTATTGAAGACCCCGATGAAGAGATTGCTTCCTAAAGTATTCCTGCTCCTTTTTTTTCATGCGTTCACTATGCATGGTCAAAAGGAATCGGGTGATGGAAAAGCAGGTATGCTGAGAATGAAGCAGTATCTGAGTTCGGGCATGCCCGATTCAGCAGCCTTTGTGGCTGACAAATACATGCATGACTCCACACTCAATAAGCAGTCGGGCTATTGGTTTTACCGGGGTCTGATTTACAAGGAGCTCTTCAACAGGAAAGAAAAAGGCCAGCTGCACCAATCACCTTCCAGGGAGAAAGCAGCTCTCGCATTTCAAAGAGCCCTTGAAATGGAGACGGATCCGGAACTCCAGAAAGACATACAACACAATCTCAAATATCTGGCCGCCACTTATTATAATGATGCCGTCCACCTCTTGCAAAAAAAGGATAAGGCCAGCGTCGAACTCAGTATCAATTCCTATAATTACTATATCGAGTTGATGGAGCTATCGGGTGTAACCTTCGATGCTAGTCAGCAACAGATTGACTTTCTGAATGCATTGGGGTCGGCCTATTCAAAGCTTTACGAGAACGACAAGACTGCTCTGGCTAATGAATATTATGAAGAGGCGAAAAGCTGTTATCTGAAAGTGCTCGCCCTCGATTCTCTTCAAAAAACAGCCAAATATAACCTGGTACTCTTGCAGAGCAATTATAAACTTAAACAGGACAAAGAGGAATCAGAAAAAAAGGATCAGGAAATTGTAGCGCTCAATGCAACGAAAGAGTTGGCTCAGGCCGAGCTGGTACAAGGCAAACTGGAGAAGGACGCCAGAGAAAAACAGTTTGCTATCGGACAGCTTGAAAAAGAAAAGATGGAGTTGACGAATAAAGGCTACCAAACAGATCTCGTCCTCATGCAAAATGAACAGGCCGGAAAGGAGCTGCAGTTGAACAACCAAACACAGATCAAAAACTTTTTCTTCATTGCTTCCGGTATGTTGTTGTTACTTCTGGGCTTTGTATTCTATAGTTTTAAACGAAAACAGAATGACAATAAGTTGCTAACTACCCAGAAAGCACAGATTGAGAGGCAGCACAAAGACATCACCGACAGTATTAACTATGCACGAAGGATTCAACGGGCAATACTTCCTCACCGGCATGAAATATGGAATGCTTTTCCTCAGTCCTTCCTGCTCTTCAGACCCAAAGACATCGTCAGCGGTGATTTTTATTTCTTTGCACAGAATGAGGAGAAGCTCTTCCTGGCAGCAGTGGATTGTACCGGGCATGGAGTACCCGGAGGGTTCATGAGCATGCTCGGATTGGAAAAACTGGCGGCTGCAGTGCGGCGAACCAATGACCCAGGGGCTATTCTCGCAATCCTCAACCGAGGAATCCGCAGCTCCCTCCGCCAATCTAGCGAAGAAGAAGATGCAACAAGAGATGGAATGGATATTGCTCTTTGTGTGGTCGACAAAACCCAACACTTTCTGGAGTATGCCGGAGCTAACAGACCCCTCTGGCTCATCCGGAATTCAGACCCTTCTCATCTGGAAGAAATCAAAGCTACCAAATCTGCAATCGGAGGCCTCACCAGCGATCAACACGTGTTTCAGACCCACCGGCTGGAACTCCAGGCTGGCGATACCATTTATCTTGCTACCGATGGCTATGCCGATCAGTTTGGCAAGTCAGATAAAAAACTGATGACGAAGACATTCAAACAGATCTTAATTTCCTCTTTCGGCAAATCCATGAGAGAACAAAAAGAATTCCTCGACTCCTTTATTGAAGAGTGGAAAGGGGAAGGTGAACAGATGGATGATATTCTGGTGATTGGATTCAGGGCTTGACATTCTCAGAAAAGATATGTTAACCCCAAATAAGCTCCGTAGGTTTTTCTGGAAGAATTAAGAATGACATTATACGTTCCTTTGGGATTGCTCCCTTCATTCTCATCCACAAGGCCATAAAACCCGTGATAACCCCAATCCATCTGAAGGGTATGTTCTTTATTTAAGCTGAAAGCAGCCCCTATGCCGAAGGCAACACCTATATCTGTTTGTTTCACAAGAGCCACCGCATGTAAAGTGTCGGAGGTTTCAACTCCGCTTGATTTGAATGAAGTTCCTGCAGCGATGCTGATCTGTGGACCTGCACTAATGTTAAAACTCACCTCTTTTGATTTGTCGGTGCTTAAACAAAAAAGGAGGGGTACATCCACATAGCTAATCTTCACTTCATCATTCAGATTGCGATCGGTAAAGCTTTGGGTAACCTGATAATAGCTAACTTCTGCTTGTATACCGAAATGATTACAAAAATTGAAAGCACCCTTTAGGCCAATGCCATCGCTTACATTCGAAAGAATGCTTGCGCTTTGCCCATTGTAGGTCCTCATGCCAAGTATCGCAAATGTGGGATTATAATGGATGCCGAATTCCCCCTTTTGGACTGCTTTAGTATCTTGCTTTGGAAATGCTATAGTATCTTGTGCCAAGGCTTCAACCCCGGTTACAAGAATGGAGACGAAAAAAACAAGACATTTTAAATTGCCATTTTTCATGAGGCCGGAATACTGGTTTATTACCTAACAAAGGTCGTTTACCAGGCCCGGAGAAGTCTTACATCTTTCTCTCAAAACTTTGCATAATTCACAGTGGGGAAACGAATGCAGATCCATTCTGTTCCTTCGCTCCGAAGAATTTCTTGTGGAAAAGGAGCACCAGGCCTACTCCTGTGGAAACAGAAGCGTCTGCGAGGTTAAAGATATAATTAAAGAACACAAAAGGCTCATTCGCGTAAGCCGGGAACCAGGAGGGAAAATGCCCGCTTAGCATTGGGAAGTAAAACATATCCACCACTTTGCCATGCATCAAACCAGCATAGCCTTTACCGGCAGGAAACAATTGTGCGATGTTTCCGCAATACAGACCACTCTCGTTGAACATCAATCCATAGAAGGTTCCGTCCAGGATGTTTCCGATGGCGCCGGCAATAATCAGAGACAAGGCTACCCAGACAATCGTATCCTTCTTTTTGCGGATTACCCCAAACAAGAGGTAACTCAGTCCTACTACAGCCAGGATTCGGAAGAGGCTTAGCATTATTTTTCCATACCCACCCGGAAGAGTCCAGCCAAAAGCCATTCCTTCATTTTCTGTAAAATGAATCAGTGCCCAATTGCCAGATACATGATATTCCTGACCCAGATACATATGTGTCTTGACCCATATCTTGATACACTGATCGAGAAAGAGAATAAACAAAATGAGAGCGACTGACTTTTTCACCTAGACCTTCTTCAGATGTAATTGCTTTTTCACCACATTACTCACCCGATACACCATCAGTATCCCAACCAGGGATATGCACACGATGACATAACCCAGTGTATTGTAATGTTCCAGCGGGCTGAATTTTGTTTTCTGAACCACAATCAAACCACCTACACTGGATGCGATACCGCCTGCGACTTGTTGCAAGGAAGAATTAATGCTCATAAAAGCTCCCCTGTCTTGCATCTGCGGCAAGGCAGAGGTGAGCGCCATCGAGGGAACCATCCGACTGAGAATTCCGATCATCATAGCCACGTTGAAAATCATCACCACCCAAAGAGGAACCGGAGTCAGGTTGGTATAAATAACCACAATCATCATCATCCAGATAGAAGAAATTGTGAAAAGTTTAAACTTGTCGATCTTGTCACTGAATTTACCTATCAATGGCATCAGCACCAGAGAGCTTACTCCTCCAACCATAAACAGGAGAGGCAGTTGCTGAGTGGTCACATGCAGGTTATTGATAGAAAAAGCACTTCCCCAGGGCATCATCATAAATCCACCGATCGACAGGAGCGCGGTGGAAAGGAATCCGATCCGGTAGTGCCTTTGCTTCAAAGTATTCCATAAATGCACAAGAGCATTCCGTTCTACTTTGGCACGGAGATGTTCGGTAATGGGTTTGAGCCTGAATAGAATTGTAGCCCATATTACAACAGCCATGATGACGATCATCAGAAAAGGAGATTGCCAGCCCCAGGCATTGGCCAGGTATAAGCTGATAGGGATACCCAGGACCTGACTGGCCCCAAAACCCATCTGCATAAACCCCATCACCCGGCCCCGCTTTTGAATCGGAAAAAGATCTGCAACGATTGCCATAGAAATAGAACCGATCACCCCACCGAATAATCCGGTAACGATACGGGCAGAGATCAACATAACATACGAGGTCGTAAGGCTACAAAATAAGGTGCCAAGGATAAAACCTACATAAAAAAATAAAAGCAATCTTTTCCGGTCGAATCGATCGGCAAATCCTGCCGTGAGTAAACCGGAGACGCCTGCACTGAAAGCGTAAGCAGCCACCGCAAAACCAAACTGCTTGGTTGTAAGATCCATAGATTTCATAAGCATATCACCCATAGGTGACATGACCATGAAGTCGAGCACTACTGTGAATTGGGTAAGAGCGAGGATAACAATGACAAAAACCTGATAGGGCGTGAATTTGTCTGTACCAGTTGCAACGGGTGTTTCCATATGATTTTTCAGGGAAAAGGCCTGATTCCGGCGCAAAGATAAATCTTAATTACTCTGTGTTACAGATTGCCAGATGTTCTTTTATAGGAGTGATTTTCAGTTGTTTAATGCCACTAGGTTATTACTGGCTTCCGGATACATCCCGTACTGAGGAAGCAAAGATGGTTCAGCATTCTATACAGGATGCAATAACTTGCATTGTAATTCAATGGTCTGATTGTCACACAGCGTTCCTATTCAACCAATTTAATCAATACTTCACACACATGAAACTGAAACTACTTCTACCTGCCTTTCTGCTGACTATATGTACATCCTATGCTCAGGACATTGGATCGAACGGGGTTCAAAGCCTTCCTGCTTATTCATGTAATAACCTGACTGTAGACAGCGTTCTAAGTTATGCTCTGGACCCGACCCAGATACAGCTTAATGTATTCAATCATGATACGGGTCAGACCTGGGGACCTACTTACTTCTGCATCACCTCCCTTACCGGAGATACGATTGCAACTTATGTAACCTGCGGATGTGTGTTGGTATTAAGGAACAGTCCGGGTATTTTAAGATTTGCAGCACGTAACTCCTCTTTTCGTGTACCGAATAACTTTACCTGTAACGTGACCTTGATAGGTGATAATGTTACCTGTCAGAAAACATATACAGGTGGTATCCTTACCGATGTAAACAATCCGGTCATGAGTGCTTCGATGAATCTTTATCCCAACCCCGCTCATGAACAAGTCACTATCGATTGGGCTCTCTCTGAAACTGGAAATTGCAGTTTGACGGTCTCAGACCTGCAGGGCCGACAGGTGATGACCCAAACCGTTTCATCTGATAAAACGAGTTTATCCGTCTATTCCCTGAAATCCGGAATTTATTTGGTTCAGTTTTTTAATCAGGGAATCCTGCAGGGAACGCACAAACTAATCCTGAATTAAGGCTATAAATCGTGGTTTTATAGACTAAAACCCTAAAGTAAATCTGATTTCGGCGGCAAACGCCACTTGCAATGCCTTATGGCCGTCTTCCGTATAAACGGAAACGGCCATTTTATCATCCCTAAATATTCATTTATAGGCCTTTGAACTTTGGTTCTATTTTCTCATTTTTGGTGACTTTATTATAAGCAGCCCATTATCTACCATCACAAACCACACAAATCACACTAACCAAATCAAAAAATGAAACGGAAATTATTACTCTTAGCTATCTGCGCCACCTCACTTACACCGGTGGTCTATGGTCAGCTCAATTACCTTCCTTCCGGAACATCGAATTTCCTTGGAACGTATACAGACCTTGCGGCCACAGGAACAGTGATCTCTACTACAGGGTTTCACAACACCAATTCTGCAGCTCAGAACATTGGCTTTACATTTAACTTTAATGGCCAGGCCTTCACACAGTTTATTCTGAACTCTAACGGCTTCATCAAACTGGGGAGTACCCCTCCGACTGACAGTCTTCACTATTTGGGAGGTAACGCTACCAATGGGGGTGTAATAAACAGTTCAAAACCAGCCGATATCAATATCATTTCTGCCTTGAACCATGAACTTTATGCAGGTGTTGGAACAGCTGAATATCGCATGCTCACGGCCGGCACAGCACCCAACCGTACCTGCACCATTCAGTTCAAAAATGTTCATGACAGTACGGATGCAGCAACCCCTACCCCCCTGGCCAGTCAATACGATGACATGCAATTCCAGATCATCCTTTATGAGACCAGCAATATGATTGACCTGGTTTACGGATCATGGACAACCTCTATCGGAGCTTCCGCATTGAAAACTTCAGGGGTTGGACTCAAAGGTTCTGACAGCACGAATATAAACCTCCTCCTGGTATCCAAGCCTTCCACTGGATTGTGGAGCTCCGCTACGTTCATTGCAGGAAACTATGTAACCAACACCTTTAACTTCGGAAATCCTCCAACACGTGCTACTCCGGATGCAGGACGGACCTTCCGTTTTAAAGCAGCCTCCCCTAGTGATGCTGCCGTAGCAGGACTCTGGACACTCGGTACACTTCCAATCCCATTTGGTGCACCCCGTGTGGATTCTGCCATCATTCGCAACCTTGGAATGAGCGCATTCACAAATCTTCAGGTAACGCTCACGATCTCCGGAGCCACCACATTCACTAACACACAAACTATCGCCTCCCTTCCGGTAGGTGGTTATGCTACCGTAGGCTTTGCGTCTTACCTGCCTCCTACAACCGGCGTCAATTCAGTGATGGTTTCCATCCCTGTCGATAGCAACAATACCAATAACATGATGATGCAAAACCAAACCGTGAGCGATTCTGTTTATAGCTATTCGGTCGGGAATATCATGTCCAACAGTGTAGGTACAAACAACGGATACTTCTTTACGAAGTATCAATGCTTCGGTACCGGTTATGTAAATGCAGCAAAAATTTACATTTCAAATAACGACACAGGAACCATTCACAAAGGGTTATATGCGATTGTCCTCGATAGCGCAGGTAACCGTCTCGACTCTTCTGCCATCTACACCATCACTGCAGCAGACACCGGAAAATGGCACCGCTTCTCTTTCCCTCATGCTCCTGGTGTGTCTAACAGCAAGTTCTTTGTGGGTCTTGCACAACCAGGCGGAGGTTATTTTCCTTTGGGCTATGAAACTGAAGGAGCCCCTGTACGGAACGGTTGTTACTACACAGCCCGTATGGCAGCCACCCTTAACCTCCGCGACGGAGGTGGAATCAACAGCGTCCGCCCACGCAGGTATATGATCCAGGCTGTGCTTGGAAAGGATACCGGGATACTGGAGCTTGCTGAAAATGACAACCTCGTGAGTGCTTACCCGAACCCTTCCAGCGACTTCTGTACATTCAGCATTAAAATGGATCGCGTAAATGACCTCACGTTTACCCTGTTTGATGTTTCCGGAAAAGTGGTTCGTACTGCTACGAACATCCGTACACCAGAATTCAGAATGGAAAGAGGCAACCTCGCTCCAGGGGTGTACATGTACAAATTCAACGACTCCTCTAAAATGGTTGGTTTCGGAAAACTGATCATCGAATAACTTTCTTTGAAGTAGATTGAGCTGCAAAGCATGATCTACCTTGGGCCACCCTTGAAGTGATCATGCCTTGCGGCTCGATCACTTCAAGGGTTTTTTATTACCGGTATTTTGGACTACTTTAGTTCACTCATTCATCCGTTCATAAAACCAAACCCTTCATCATGAAAACAATCAAACTGTTCTTTTTGAGTCTTCTGATCTTACTCATTCCGGCTTTCCATCCGGCAAATGCATCACTCCCTGCTCTCAAGCACCTGCATGAGTTTTCGGCTGTCACCTCTGCTAAGCCTGCTGTGGTGAGAGCTCAGTTATGTAACAACTGCGGTTTCGGGAACAAGAAAGATAATTGTTGTAAATGCGGAAAGTGGGTGGCCTGTAATGGTGTACCTGCTCGTTTGTGTAACGACTGTGGGTTCGGAAATAAAAAAGATAATTGCGTGAAATGCGGAAAATGGGTAGCAAACAATGGGGTACCTGCACAACTCTGCAATGACTGCGGCTTCGGGAACAAAAAAGAAAACTGTGCCAAATGCGGAAAATGGGCTCCGAACTAAACTAAACTAATTTTCAATTCATTTAATCTTTTCTATCTCTGAATACTTATGTCAGCAATCCTTGGTGAATTTATCGGAACCATGCTACTCCTTATTTTCGGTTGCGGGGTTGTAGCAGGCGTATTATTAAAAGGCAGCAAATCGGAAAATGCCGGCTGGCTGGTTATCAACCTGGGATGGGGTCTTGCTGTTACCATTGCTATTTATGCAGCTGGGAAACTAAGCGGCGCCCATCTCAATCCTGCTGTTACCTTAGGTCTTGCCAGTATCGGCGAATTTCCCTGGAAGCAGGTTCCCGGCTATATGCTTGCACAGCTCTGTGGAGCGATGGCCGGAGCGGTCATCGTTTGGTTTCATTATTTACCACACTGGAAAGAAACAAAAGATCCTGATCTCAAGCTTGCGGTGTTCGCAACCGGACCTGCCATAAGAAGCACCTGGTCCAATCTCTTAAGCGAAATAAGCGGAGCTTCTCTGCTCATGATCGGACTTCTCGCCATCGGTTCTAACCATTTCGCAGAAGGATTAAACCCCATCGTTGTAGGAGCCTTGATTGTAGCCATCGGAATGTCTATCGGTGGAACCACCGGTTATGGAATCAATCCGGCACGTGACCTCGGCCCCCGCATCGTTCACTTTTTGCTTCCTATCCCTGGCAAAGGAACATCCGACTGGAGCTACGCCTGGATTCCTGTTGTGGGTTCTTTTATTGGCGGTGTATTTGGTGCCACCTTGTATCGCACGGTATTCTCTCATCAGATCAGTCAGCTGTTACTGGTTGCCGCTCCTGTAGTGCTCCTCGTAGCCGGACTTGCACTCGTAGAAAACAGCAGAAAAAATAAATCCTAGTATGTCGCAGAAATATATCCTGTCCATAGATCAGGGAACCACCTCCTCCCGCGCTATCCTTTTTGATAAAACAGGAAACGTGGTACACATCTGCCAGCAGGAATTCAACCAGTACTTTCCTCAGCCGGGATGGGTGGAACAGGATGCACTGGAAATCTGGCAATCTGTAGAAGCGGTTGTGAAAGAGATGCTGAGCAAATATGATGTTTCCGGGATTGAAGCCATAGGTATTACCAATCAACGGGAAACAACCGTGGTGTGGGATAAAACAACCGGTCTTCCTATCTATAAAGCCATCGTCTGGCAATCCAGGCAAACAGCCGGCATTTGTGAGGAACTTAAAGCCAAAGGATTTAATGAACCCGTAAGAAACAAAACCGGATTACTCATCGATGCTTATTTTTCCGGCACCAAAATCAAATGGATACTGGATCATGTAAAGGGCTCCAGGGAAAAGGCTGAGAAAGGAGAGATCCTCTTTGGCACCATAGATACCTGGCTCGTCTGGAAGCTCACCAACGGAAAAGCACATGTTACCGACTACTCCAATGCTTCACGGACCTTGCTTTATAATATTTATGATTTATGCTGGGATAATGAACTGCTTTCCATGCTCAGCATACCTCCTGCGGTTCTTCCAAAAGTGATTCCTTCGTCCGGAATATGCGGTCATACAGAAACAGCTTTATTCGGGAACAGCCGGATTCCAATCTCCGGGATAGCCGGTGATCAGCAGGCTGCCTTGTTTGGTCAGGCCTGCTTCGAACCTGGGATGGCTAAGAATACGTATGGTACCGGTTGCTTCATGCTGATGAATACCGGGACTAAAGCTGTTGCATCCAAACATGGTCTCCTCACTACCTTGGCCTGGGGTATTGATGGCAAAGTAGAATACGCACTTGAAGGAAGTATCTTTGTAGCCGGGTCTGCTGTTCAGTGGCTTAGAGATGGATTGAAATTTTTTAAAAACGCTTCAGAGAGTGAAGTTATTGCACAACAAATTCACAGCTCCGATGGAGTTTATCTGGTCCCGGCTTTTGTTGGATTGGGAACTCCTTATTGGGACAGTGATGTAAAAGGCGCCTTATTTGGCCTCACCCGAGGAACCACGGATCAACATATTATAAGGGCCACGTTGGAAGCCATGGCTTATCAGGTAAAAGATGTACTTACGGTAATGGAACAGGATTCAGCAATCCCTTTAAGTAATCTAAGAGTGGATGGAGGTGCAGCAAAAAATAATTTTCTCATGCAATTCCAAAGCTCGATACTAGGAGTGCCTGTTGAAAGACCCCTTGTTAATGAAACTACCGCCCTTGGTGCCGCCTATCTGGCAGGTCTTGCAACAGGATTCTGGAAAAGCAAGGACGAACTTTCTAAGCTCTGGCATCGCGAGCATCAGTTTGTTCCGGATCTTAAGGCGGCAGATGCGAAGCAGCTTTACGACGGCTGGAAGACAGCTGTAAAGGCAACCATGGCCTTCAAGCCGGAAAAAAAAGGAAACTGAATTGAACCCCTTATCCGCCAGGAGCAGAACTTCCGTTTTCGATAAGATGTGCCAGACTCCTTTTGATATCCTCATCATTGGAGGAGGTATAACGGGTGCTGGCATTGCATTGGATGCTGCTTCCCGGGGACTGAAAACCTGCTTAGTAGAAATGAAGGATTTCGGATCGGGGACCTCCGGACGATCGACCAAACTCATTCATGGGGGATTGCGATATCTCAAACAACTCGAATTCAGATTAGTTTCTGAGATTGGGAAAGAACGGGAAATTGTTCACCGCAATGCACCCCATCTCACCAAACCGGAACACATGCTATTGCCGCTTTACAAAGGAGGGTCTTTAGGTAAGCTCTCAGGCTGGATGGGAATGAATATCTATGAATGGCTTGCCGGTGTAAAGAAGGAAGAATGGCATAAGATGTTAAGCATTAAGGAAACACTGCAAGCAGAACCCCTTCTCCCTTCTAAAGATTTACTTGGTAGTATCCTGTTCTATGAATACCGTACCGACGATGCCAGGCTCACGCTGGAAGTCATGAAGGAAGCGGTAAGACACGGAGCTTCTGCAATGAACTATTTGAAGGTCACTTCCTGCCTTTATGAAAAAGAAAAAATATGCGGTGTCGTTGTAAAAGATCAGCTGGGAAACCGGGAAGGCAGAATCCACGCTACTTATGTAGTAAACGCTACTGGGCCGTGGGTAGATCTGACAGGAGCTCTGGACAATCCCAAGGAAGAAACCAAGCTTCATATTACCAAAGGTATCCACCTGGTCTTTGACCAGCAAAAACTCCCGGTCAAACAAGCGCTCTACTTCGATACCTTCGACAAGCGTATGATTTTTGCCATTCCAAGGGAAGGCAAGACCTACCTAGGCACAACAGATACTTTTTATGACGGAGATATTACAAATCCTACTGTTGAAAAAGCAGATGCTGATTATCTGCTTCGATGTCTCCACACTTATTTTCCTGATCTGAATCTGAAAATTACCGATATAGAATCATCCTGGGCAGGGTTAAGGCCCCTCATACAGAAGCCAGGGAAAGGTCCTTCTGAAATTTCGAGGAAAGATGAAATATTCGAATCGGCATCCGGTTTGATTACCATTGCAGGTGGTAAGCTTACCGGTTATCGCAAGATGGCCCAGAGGGTGGTTGACAGAATCTATGACAAAAAAGGAGGAATCCAGCCTAAATGTATAACGGATCAGATTCCTCTTCCGGAATCAAAATTTAAGGAGTGGGAGAAAAACCTATCACCTACAGCCGGTCCTCCACCTTCCATAAAAGCCTGGCTAAGTTATTCCATTGAAGAAGAGTTTTGTTGTACCCTGAGCGATTTCCTGGTCAGACGTACCTCTGCAGCCTATTTTCATATCGGAGATGTCAATCGGTGGAAAGACATCTTGCTTGAATATATGGCAGAACTGATGAATTGGGATGAACCGACAAAATCTAAAAATATGCAGGACCTGGAAAACAACCTTCGACAATTCTCCGGGTAAGATGTCGTCAAGTCGAGCGTAGCTGAATTCCTTACATCAACCTCCTGATCACCCTCATCACCCATCCCTTCCCTTTATAAGGCGGATAAATGATCTTCCCAAAATCGATAAACCGGTTTTGATACATAATACCGCGCTCGTGCGAAAACGCTTTGAACCCGAAGAAGCCATGAGAACCTCCCATACCGCTTGCCCCTGCTCCACCGAAAGGAATATAGGGGTTCGTCAGGTGGATCAACACATCATTCACACAAACTCCGCCGGAGGAGGTTTTTTTCAAAATTGTACGGACGGTCTTTTTGCTTGAACTAAATACATATAAAGCCAAAGGCTTTTCATTTGCATTGATATAATCAAGAGCCTCCTGGATATTTTCATAGGTCTTAACCGGAAGAATCGGTCCAAAGATCTCTTCTTTCATAATCCTGGCGTCCTCATCTACACCAGAAAGTATGGTAGGAGCAATCGTAAGGTCTGTTTCTGTGAATGTTCCACCCAGCTCTGCTTTCCCGCCTTTTTGCAATGCTTCTTCCGTTAATTCTTTTAGCCGATTGTAATGACGTGGGGAAATGATTCTTCCATAGTCTTCCTTATTCAATTGCTTATTTTCTTGCAGATAGAGTTTCTCTATGCTGGCCTTCGCAAGCGTTATGAACTCCTCTTTTAGTTTTGTTGGAACAAATATATAATCCGGAGCGATACAGGTCTGTCCTGCATTCGCCCATTTACCCCAGGCTATCTTTTCTGCTGCTTTTTTCAGGTTCACATGCTCATCAATGATCACTGGTGATTTTCCTCCCAGCTCCAGGGTCACAGTACTCAGGTTTGCGGCGGCAGCTTTCATGACTACCTTGCCTATATTGGTGCTTCCGGTGAAAAAGATATGATCAAAAGGTTTACTGAGCAATGCAGTTGCAACATCAGCATCCCCTTCTATCAGGGCCACTTCATTTTCTTCAAAGGTGGATTTGATTATTTTACCCATCGCCTTGCTTGTTTCAGGCGATAGTTCCGAAGGTTTCAGGATACAACAGTTGCCTGCTGCAATAGCAGAGACCAGAGGAGACAAGGTGAGCTGAAAGGGATAATTCCATGGACTGATAATCAGGCAAACACCTTTAGGTTCATAGAGAATACGGTTGCAGGTCATCATATTTACCTTGTTGGAGTATACCCTAAGCGGCTCCATCCACTCCTGCAGGTTATCCAAGGCAAATTTTATTTCTGCATAAATAACATTCACTTCAAACACCGCTGATTCAAACTCCGACTTCCTCAGATCTGCTTTCAATGCAGAAAATATTTCCTGCTCATGCTTCTGGATAGATATTCTTAACCTACGGAGCTTTGCCTTCCTCTCTTTAACAGAACTTTGTTTTACACGAAGTGCATTAGCCTTTTGATGATCAAACAGCTGGGTTATCGATTCCATTGGCAGGATTGGTTAAAATACTTTGTGCAATTAAATACTGAGCGGCAGCGTAAGTGATCATAATAAGGATTCCTCCAAACGGCACCGGAGTAACGAATAGATTCAGGGCCAGGAGCCCGTCAGAACATGCAAAGAGCAATGCCCCACACATCACCAGCCAAAAACTGACCGGATTCACTTTGCCATAGCGGAGCAAAGCAAAAATGTTCATCAGGGTCAATACCGTGGCATATGCAAAGACGGGTATTTTCAAATCACCCAGGTCATCTTTCATAACCCAGCATAATCCGATTCCATAAGCCAATATCAGAATGATAAACAGGTACCCTGCTCCAAACTTCCGTTGGCGCTTCCCTTTTGATGTTTGTAGGTAATAGATGATAAAGAAGATATGAGCGATCAGGAATGCTACCAATCCTCCAATAAAAAACATCGGTCGGTGCTCCTGAAAGATGAGGAGCCCATCGCCTATCCACGATAGAAATAATCCAATTATCGCAAAGACTGCTCCTGCTCTTTTATGGGCCCCGTTGCTGAATAGATAAATCAGGAGACTGGCAACAATGAGTGGTTTGAAGACCAGGTTCAGAACGAAGCTGTGAGCTACAACACCACAAAGGTCTAATGCGGTAATGAGGCTATAGATGATCAGGAATTGCTTTTTGCCTATGCTGTTCATGTTGCTGGTTTTCTCATGAGGAATAACCAGATACATGAAACTAATATCCAGACTATATACGCTCCGGTGAGAATAGGAGTGGTAAACTTATACCAGAAAAGTAAAGCTGCTACAGAAAGGAAGATTCTGGCAATCTCAATCATTACCCCATATTTTTTTGATTCAAAGAGGTTACTGTAATTCACGATCGCAACTATTACAAGACATACCGCTATCAACTTATCGGCCATACTCATTGCACCAGAGTTGAACAAAAAGAAAGTAGCGGCCGCAAGCGTTACCGCATACTGAAACAATACATAGAAGTTTATGGAAGCCGGCACCGTGGTATCATATTTTTTATAGGTAAGGGGATCAAAGCCTCCTTCATCAACTGGAATGTAAGCCGGTCGCCAGCCAGGAGGATTAAACATATATCGAAGTCTATCGCCTGTCCCACGCATTTGCTTAATCCCGGCATACATACGTTTCCAGTGATTTAGGTTTGCTTCCAGCGGATCCCAGGTATTGATCGGATGGGTTATACCGTAGGTAGGCTCTTCTTCTTCTACCTGAAAAGTGCCGAACATTCTATCCCAAATGATGAGCATCCCGGCATGGTTCTTATCGATGTATTTCGGGTTTATTCCATGATGAACACGGTGATGAGAGGGGGTATTAAAAATGAGTTCAAAAGGGCCGAGCTTACCAATAGCCCGGGTATGTAACCAGAACTGATATAGTGTTACCAGAGAGGAAACAGCCAGAAACTGAACTGGGCTGAATCCCAGGAATGCCAGCGGAAGGTAAAAGAAAAATGAGAAAAATTTTTGAAACCAGCCCTGGCGAAGAGCTACCGAGAGATTGTATTCTTCACTCTGGTGATGAACCACATGCCCACCCCAGAACAAATTAATCACATGGCTGTACCGATGAAACCAATAATAGAAAAAATCGACGCTGATAAAAAGGGCGATGAAGGTGATCCAGTTAATAGGAATTTTAAAAAGAGCGTAACGCTCAAAGATGACTTCATAAAGTGTCACTACAATCAGTTTAAAGAATACGGCCGTAACCTGCTCTCCCATTCCACAGCTTATATTGGTGATGGCATCATTAAAGCGGTAATTCTGGCGCTGATAGATTTTATCAATGAGCACTTCCAGTCCTATGAGTATAAAATACAGAGGAATGGAAAGCAGAATGAGATTAAAATTCATTTATAAAAGAGATTTCTGCAAAGTTACGAATCTGCCTGATTTCCTAAGGTTGTTATTTTCAAGTAATTAGAGGTAATGAAGCTGCTTTGTACAAAAGTTTGGTCATTAACCCCGATAATAGTTGAGATTCCTGCAGGAAAAGTGCAAATTCCTGCACCCATTCTACAAATTCTTGCAGGAAAAGTGAAAATTCCTGCATCCATTCTACAAATTCCTCCAGGAAAAGTGAAAATTCCTGCACCCATTCTACAAATTCCTTCAGGAAAAGTGAAAATTCCTGCATCCATTCTACAAATTCCTCCAGGAAAAGTGAAAATTCCTGCATCCATTCTACAAATTCCTCCAGGAAAAGTGAAAATTCCTGCATCCATTCTACAAATTCCTTCAGGAAAAGTGAAAATTCCTGCATCCATTCTACAAATTCCTTCAGGAAAAGTGAAAATTCCTGCATCCATTCTGCAAATTCCTGGAGGAAAAGTGAAAATTCCTGAAGTGATCGTGCGAATTACTGTGGGGAAAGTGAAACTTCCTACTCCGATCTGACAAATCTCTCCTTACACTCTATTGAGGAATTCAAGACTTGAATAACAAGTTTCTGCATTCAGTTGTATTTTGGTCACTGACGCATAATTTACCGGAATCTTAAATGCATTTCTCAAGGGCATTTCCAAAACAATAGCCAGAAATGCCCGGATCACCCCTGCATGACATACTACTCCTACCTGCTTGTCATCGGACCTCATCAATTCATCATAAAAAGACTTGGTTCGGTTATAAAGCATTTCAAAGTTTTCTCCTCCGGGAACAGGCATGGTCACAAAGTCTTTCATCCAGCGATCCAGTTCTGGCCCTGAAAGATCATCCCACTTCTTTCCCTCCCAGGTTCCGAAATTAAGTTCCATGAGTCTCTTATCGTATATTATATTGGGGCTGGAAGAAAGTTTTAACGCAAGCTTAGAGCAGCGTTGCAGCGGACTGGTATATACTTTTCCAAACTGTCCGGGAATGTGAAGTCTTAACTGCGCAAATTCTTCCGCAAAGCTATCGGCCACGGGAATATCACTTTGTCCATAGCAGGTTCCTTTTTCAACGGCAGGACTGGTATGGCGGATCAGGAAAACTTCCATGTGAGTATTTTACTAAGTATGATGAAACAAAGATAAAAAAGCACTTCGCAGATCTGTTGGGTAGCACCCAGGCAGTCGCCAGTATACCCTCCGATCCATTTCCTGAAGTACCTTCCCACCCAGGCTTTCATCAAAAAGAGCGGGAATACGAGAAAAAACACATAATAATTTCCAAGCAAAAAGAGCGGGGCGATGCCGAAGGCTCCTGCGATGAGCCAGTTATAAAATTTCGGTTTGTTTGTAACCGCAATGGTCTTACTGCTTTCTTCACTTCTTGCATACGTATCGGTGAAAATAAATGTAAGAGCTACAAACCGGCTGAGCGCATGGCCTGCAATAAGCACCAGAGGAATCGCAGAAGAAGCGACCACACTCAGTAATGAAAATTTCAGCATAAACATAAGGATAAGCCCTATCGCTCCATAAGCTCCAATCCGGCTGTCTTTCATAATCAGCAGGATTTTTTCTTTTGTCCATCCACCTCCGAATCCATCGCATACATCGGCAAGTCCATCTTCATGAAATGCACCGGTTACGAAGATTCCTGCAATAAAGGAGAGAATAATAGCTGCAGAAGGAGGAAGCACGAATTGAGCGCCATAATAAACAAGTCCTGAAATACTTCCAACAATGATTCCAATCAGTGGAAGGTAGCGGGTAGCCTTATTCAGAAATTCATCTGAATGATCTACCGTTTTGGGAACCGGAATCCGGGTATAGAACATCAGGGCAGTAAGGAAGATCCGGATTTCTTTTTTCATTCTTCTTTATTAGAAACACCGGCACTTTCAAAACTGGCCATATCATTCAAAAACGCCACAGCTGATTTGATGATCGGATAGCTGATTGCTGCGCCGGTTCCTTCTCCCAAACGCATGTCGAGGTTAAGCAAGGGGGTTACACCCAGATATTCCAGCATCTTACGATGTCCTTGTTCTCCACTCTGGTGGCAAAATACCGCGAAGTCTTTTACAGCAGGTTGCAAGGCATGGGCACCCAGAAAAGCAGAGGTACTTATGAATCCATCTACCATCACAATCATTCCCAATTTAGCAGCCTGCATCATGGCTCCACACATCTGAGCAATCTCAAAGCCGCCAAATGTTTCTAGTATTACAAGAGGATCGCTGGTGGAGGGATATTTAGCAAGAGCTTTTTCCAGCACTTCTATTTTCTTTTTCAACCCTGCTGTAGTAACCCCGGTTCCATTTCCTACACAAGAGGCTGGTGGGAGTTTGCAGATTACACTCATCAAGGCGCTGGCAGCGGTAGTATTGCCGATACCCATTTCCCCGAATCCGATGATATTCGAGCCCTGGTTGTGAAGCTCCCTGACAATCTTTGCTCCGGCTTGCAGGCACTGGTTGAGCTCATCCCTGCTCATCGCAGGCTCCTTCATAAAATTCCGGGTACCTCTTCCGATTTTGTAACGGGTGAGTCCTGCAAGACCGCTGGGGAAATCGTAGTTGACGCCAGCATCTACAATGTTGATATCAATCCCGTTTTGCTTGCAGAACACATTGATGGCGGCACCTCCACCCAGAAAATTCATAACCATCTGGAAGGTCACCTCCTGGGGATAAGCGCTCACCCCTTCCTCGGTAATCCCATGATCACCGGCAAACACTACAATCACTGGTTTAGTGAGTATGGGGGTGAGTGTTCCCTGGATGAGCCCTATCTGCAATGCCAGCTGTTCCAGTTTGCCAAGTGCGCCCAGAGGTTTGGTTTTGAAATTGATTTTATGTTCAAGCGCTGGTGCCAGCCCCTTAGATACTGGCTGAACAGTTAATTCTTCCTCCTTTGAACGATTATATTTTTCATTTACTTTGACCTGGCCCAGAAGTTTTTTCTTTTCCCATTCCAGAATTTCAAGCTCCGGCTTGTCGAGAAATTCTTTTACGTAACCGAGACATAGATAAGCCACCAGTTGGTTCTCAGAAGGGGCCTTCAGGATCCGTTTCACTTTTTCAGGATCCAGGATGCTTACCCATCCTATTCCAACGTTCAGAGCTCTGGCCATAAGCCACATATTCTGAATAGCGCAGACCACACTGTAAAGTCCCACCTCTTTCATGCTGGTTTGCCCAAGCACCACGGTTCGGGACGGTTTATAGAAAACAGCCAGGTTAAGAGGAGATTCGAGGATACCTTCCAGCTTCATTCCCGCATAGAGCTTTGATTTTTCTTCGTCGAAAAGATAAGAAGCTCTGGTATTCTCTTCATCGAAACTGAAGCGGATATCCTGCTTAAGTGCAGGGTCGCGGATGACCACAAATTCCCAAGGTTGAGAAAAGCCGACAGAAGGTCCGTTGAGAGCGGCCAGCAATATTTTGTCGAGAACCTCCTCGCTGATCGGATCGGGTAGAAACCGGTTTCCTCTTACATCCCGGCGATGCAGGATGATCTCTTCCAGAATCCTGACATCATTATCACTGAATAGCTTCTGCTCCATGGTGTACGGGTATGAGGTCACAAAACCAGAATCCCTTCGTAACGGGCTTCGGCAGTGCCGAAGGGTTTTCCGATGGGCAAACGGATTCCACTTTTTTCAATTCAAGGGGTTTATATACTTTTTCTCCTAATGTGAAAGCCACCTGCTCCTTAAAAATAGGCCCTGCATAACAGAAGGAATGAAACTCCCCATTCTCTCCACAAGGGTCAACATTGGATGGCAACTGGCTTACAAAGCGGGCATCTATTTCCGTTCCTACCATCTCTTCACCCAGGTAAGCATCGTTCACGCAACAGGTCACCGTATGAAAATCAAGCCCAATAAAACGTTCAATAAGTTCAGACGTATTTTTTTTCCAAAGCGGAAAGACAGCTTTCATTCCCACCTTTTCCATATTCTTCTCTCTGTAAACTCTCAGATCTTCCAGAAATATATCGCCGTAGATGACATTTTCTATTCCTTCTGCTTTTGCCTGAAGCAAAAACATTTCCATATTCCGCTCATACTCTTCATTGCTTCCTTCTTTTACATACATCTTCATCAGGGGAATACCAATGGCCTCGGTTTGTTTCTCCAGTAATTCTTCCCTCACCCCGTGCATGCTGATGCGTTTGAAATTTTCATTCACCGTAGTAAGCAGGTACATCACCTCATACTTCCCTTCCTTTATGACTTCATAAAGACAGAGAGCTGAATCTTTTCCCCCGCTCCAGCAGAATATTGCCTTTTCTTTCCGCATATTCTTATTTTAGTTGAACAGGAATGCCTGAGATCATAAGCACCGCTTTATCTGCGCGTGCAGCGATGTGCTGATTCATCCAGCCCTGGAGCTCTACGAACTTTCTTCCGATTTCAGTTTCGGCATGCATTCCCATTCCCAGTTCGTTTGAAATAATGATCAGCGTACAATCTTCCTTCGCAAGGATATCAAACTCTTCTTTGGCAAGTTTGAGAGATTGCTGAAGGTTATACTTGGTATCGGTGTAAAAATTGGTGAGCCAAAGCGTCACACAATCCACCACCACCACCCTTCCCTTAAGATCCAGCTTGCTGATGTATTTTTCTTCTTCCAGGGTAGTCCAGCGTTCATCCCTGTCGCTGACATGCCTTTCAACTCGTTTCTTAAAGTCTTCATCCCATATCCGGGAAGTGGCCACATAAAGGGGCGACTGTGATTGTTCCAGTGCCAGCCTTTGTGCATAACCACTTTTTCCTGAACGCTCTCCTCCTGTAATATACCAGATCATAAATTGCGATTATATTCTTCTGTTTTCTTGTCGATAAGTGTCTTCAGACATTCCGGGCATAAACATCCACGCTCCATATCGAGCGGAACAATATTCGGCAAATCATTACACCAGCAATCGCTGGTATAACAGGAAAACTCCTTTCCACATTGTTCACAGGATTTCCTGCGTTCAACCGCAGGTCCTCCTGTTTTTATGGAATGCAGTTCAGAGGGCAACATGTTCTTCAGAAGTTTGGAGTATTCGGTATTTCTTTTTGACTTTTTCGGGAACCTGAAAAAGAGTTGGATGAAACAAGGCGGCAAGTAATTCGATTCCGTCAACGAGGGTTTCTGCGCTCGGCTGTGTAAATAAATCGGCATCCGCCAGATAGACACTGCGGTTTCTCACCGCACGCATATCGTTCCAGCCGGCATGGTTTGTCAGGGTGCTAATTTCCTGGTTTGCCCGTTCAACTTGAAAACCGCAAGGCGCCACAATCATCACTTCCGGATCATACTGTGTTATTTTTTCCCAAGGGGTCGGGATTGAATACCCAGAAGGGTTGGAAAGCATGTCTACTCCTCCTGCCAGGGATACCTGGTATGGTATCCAGTGTCCGCAGTTGTAAATAGGATCCATCCATTCCAGTATCATTACCCGTCTAAGTGGAGCCCTGTTAGCGCGTAGGGTATTGAGTATTGTTTCTGTCCGTTTTTCAATATTCCCGAGCAGGGCATATCCGGCTTCTTCCTTCTTCAATGCCCTGGAAATGGTGAGTACATTGTCAAAAACCTGGTCGAGATTGCGTGGAATAAGGGGAATGACCAGAGGTTTCTTCGGGAGTTTATAAATGGCCCGTTCCACGATGCTTGTATCAATCTGACATACGTCACATACGTCCTGAGTAAAAATGATGTCCGGTTGAAGCTTCAGAAGCAGTTCCTCGTCCACATAATAAAGCGGTCTTCCCTCCTGTTTGGCTTCAGTAACCACCCTGTCTATTTCACTGCTCGAATAACTGTGTCCTTCCAGGTAGGATCTGACCACTTTGGGTTTGTCGGAATGACACTCGAAGGTAACCCCAACGAGGTATTCCTCCAGGCCCATTTGATGGATCATACTGGTGGCTGCAGGGAGGAAGGAACAAACCTTCATGCCGCTTTTTGCAGGGAAAGCACGGTAAATCTGCGCTGTGCAAGTTCAAAGGCTCCGAACATAACTGCGCTGTAGAAAAGATCACCGGCCACAGTACCACCAAAGAATGGGATGGCTGCAGTATAACAGGCTGTCAGGCCTGCAAGCGTATGAGGATAGATGACCAGACTTCCAGCCCACACTCCAAAATTGCTGATTACAAAGAACAAGGACGAAGCAACCAGGCTTGAGCCCATTACATTCAACGGCTTTACACGCTTACTTAATCCCATACCCATAAGCACAAAAAGTATATAACAACCATATTGCCAGTAGAAGCCATCATAAATAAGCATGAATTTACCAGTGTACATATAATTGATAAACAGGTCGCCAAACCAAACTGCCAGGATGGGCACCATAAATTTCTGGAATTTAGATGCAAAATAACAACCACTGAATAAGGCCAGCGCTCCGATTGGAGCAAAGTTAGAAGGATGACCCAGCATTGGGGGAAGAGCCACCCGGGTTAAAGTAGCCAGTCCGACAATTCCTGCAAGTACTCCAAAGCGAAGGTTGATTTTATTTTTCATAGAACAGTTTAGTTTATCGTGAATGATTAAAATGAATATCTGAGGTTTAGGTAAATGCTTCTTCCGCGTGTCGTGTAGCCGTAAATTTCGTAATATTTTTCATCGAATATATTCTCCAAACGAATGCCGGCATCCAAGCCCTTAAAGATACGATATCTGGCGAAAAGATCAACAAGAGTGTAATCTCCCATTGCTTTGGTCGACTGTGCCCCATTAGGCCCCAGAGCCGAGTTATAATACACATCATAACGCGGACCGGCATATCTTACATCGGCCTTTAAAGAAAGCTTTTTGAGTGGGGTCCAGGTAAGACTGAGGTTGGCTGTGGAGGGTCTTCTGACCAATCCGAAACTTTCCGTATTCGCGTTCAGAAAGGCCCCGTTTGCAAACAACTGAACTTGCCCTCCCTGTGTATGCGTGGTATGAATACTGGCCGGATCATAGTCGACCTTCCCATTTATTAGGCTCACATTTCCACTGATCAGGAATTTTTCTGCCAGTTTTGTTTGGACTCCGAACTCAAAACCCTGGTTTGTCTGTTTACCAATGTTCACATAGGTATCTCCCATATAATCAGAGAAGGTCAGCTGATTAGAGGCTACCAGCGGATTCCAGAGATACACGTAATCAATACTGTTATCTACAACCGTTTTAAAATAGCTGAAGTGAAAGCTTATTTGATCGTTCACCTTTTGTTTAAATCCGAATTCCATAGAGTTCGACGTCTCCGGCTTAAGCGTTGGATTACCCCTTGTGATATTGAATGGCGCCTGTCTGTCGGGGTCATAAAGCTGATAAAGGGACGGGGCATTGAAACCGGTTGACCAGGATGCAAAAAGGAGTCCGTTTCCGGAAACTTTTATAGAAGGATTTATTTCATACGTGAAGTTGTTACCAAAGAGCTGATGTTGGGTATTCCGGGCTCCGAGACTCAGAGCAAGAAAACTGTACTTATCATTAATCAGACTCCCGTCCATATCAGCATGCACAAATTCGCTGAATGTATTTACTGAAATATGCAATGAGTCGGTGTTCAGGTGAGTGTCGTATCCACCATAAGCTGAACTGTAGAAATAAGTATCTGAACTCATCTTCTCATTAAATGCGGAACCTCCGGCTACGATATTGAATCCTTTGATCCGGTAATTCGCCTGAATCTCATTGGTCATGGTGCTACCCTTAAAGGTCCCCTTAAAATAGTTGTGGTTGTATGCCCCGCTGGAGTCGACCACAGAGGAGTCGTCTACAGCAGTCCGTTTCAGGTCTGTAAACCCACCAATATAACTTATATTGAAGTGTTTATTGAACTTGTAGCTGGCCCCATAGGTAGTGAGGTTCCTTACAAAACCTACTTTGTATGCCCGATCATCCGTATAGGCCCCAGCATCAATATTCGTGTTTTGATTTTCTCTTTTATAGGAGGCAAACAGGTCCCAATTAGTGTTTCGGTAACCGAGCTTGGCCATCACATCGGTTTTTGTAAAATCATTGCTAGACCTGTTCTGATGGGCGTATTGCGTAGCTCCGAAGACTTTCGTCTGATTGGTTATTGTATCTACCGTTGCATCGAGTCCATTTGTTTTATTATTATAGACTTCCGCATTCGCATAAAAACCACTTTTGTGGGTATAGTTCAGAAACAGATTTTCGCTGAGCAGCGAAGTCTTAGGGCCAAAAGTTCCTCCCCGGATGTCAGCATCGGCATGAATTCCTGGAGTCATTCCTTTTTTGGTAATGATATTAATAACCCCTCCTATTGCTGAAGATCCATAGAGCGTGCTTTGTGACCCTCTTACAATTTCAATACGATCTATATTACTCAAAGAAATCTCTGAAAAGTCGATTGCATTATCGGCTGAAGAAGGGTCTGTCATCCGGATCCCATCAATCATAATCGCCGTCTGATTGCTGTTTGCTCCGCGCATAAACAGATTCTGCAACTGACCTGGTGTTTGCCCGGTACCCACTATATAAATGCCTTCCTGTTGAGAAAGAACTTCCGCAAGGCTGTTCGCACCTGAGTTTTTAATCTGCTCAGAAGAAATGATGGTGATGCTCCTCCCGACCTTATCCGGATCAAGTTCAGAGCGGGAAGTGGAAATCACGACCTCTTTGATGGGTTGCACCTTGGTTGTATCCAGATGTTGGGCTTTTAAGCCGCATATAGGGATAAATGCTGCCAGGACTAAGGCCAGGACTTTGATTGAGATGGTTCTCTCCTTTTTCATTTTCAATGATTTAAAATGTTTAAAGGAGTAAAAAGGAAGGGAAAAAGAGGACCTGTTCTGATTCCATTCTTAGCTTTTTACCCGAAGCTTGAATTGGTGAATCTGGCAGGTCTTCTGACTTGCTCCCTTTTTGACGCCTTCCCGCTTCCCGGAGGTTGCAGTGGCCTGTATTCAAAAAGTTATAAGGAGCTTACAGCAGCGGGAACTGTTCCTGACTTTCACAGGATTCCCTTTTAATCTTCTTCCCCCCGAAAGGGGTTGAGGAACCAAAATCGGGGCGAAGATAGGAAATTTCTACCGTTGGATACGTACAGAAGGAATCCAATACTAATCAGTAAATTTGGCCCCTCTAATTAGAATTATGAAACATTTCCCCTGGATATATCTTTTACTGGTGATGGTGGTCGCCATCCTGATTGACCTGTATGTATACCAGGGAGTAAAGACCCTGACTAAGAAGCTACGGTCTGAGCGCTGGAGGAAGGCAATCCGCCGATCATATCTGATATTGAGCATTGGGTTGCTGGTCATCTTATCCATCAGTTTTATCGTGATGGACCCTTCCCGTGCTCCATCTATCTGGATGTGGCGGCTGCTGGGTTTCTTTTTTGCAATGCTGATTCCTCAGCTCATTGTTTCGATCTTATTGATGCTCGAAGATCTTTACCGTCTTTTGAGTGGCATCTGCAAATATTTTTATCACAAAATCAAAGCTCCGAAGAATCCAGAAGGAGTAATATACTTTCCTGCCCGCAGAAAATTTGTTAGTCAGATTGCCCTAGGCATCGCGGCAATCCCCTTTCTGGGTATCCTGGAAGGAATGGTAAAAGGAAAATATGATTTCCGCGTTCACCGCAGCACTATTTATTTCCCGGATCTCCCGGAAGCCTTCGATGGCTTTACTATTACTCAGGTTTCGGATATACACAGTGGTAGTTTTGATAGTGTTCATGGCGTGATGAAGGGTATTGACCTGGTGAATGCAAATAAATCAGATCTTTTTGTATTTACCGGGGACTTGGTCAACAACTACTCTTCCGAGATCGAGCCCTGGCTCGACGCATTCAAAACCTTTAAAGCGCCCTTTGGTCAGTATTCTATTCTCGGAAATCATGATTATGGAAAATACGGGAGATTTGATACGGACCCCGATCTGAATGAAAAGAAACGCCTGGAAGATCATGAAAAGCTCAAACAGCATCATCAGGAATTGGGATATAAGCTGATGTTGAACGAGAATACCGTCCTGGAAAAGGATGGGCAGAAGATTTCACTTATTGGTGTTGAAAATTGGGGGCATGGGTTCGAGCAGAGTGGAGACTTACAGAAGGCCCTTCAGGGTGTTGAGAACGACAGTTTTAAAATTCTCCTTTCTCATGACCCTTCACACTGGGACGCACAGGTTAAGCAGGACAAGAAACACATTCATCTCACACTCTCAGGCCATACCCATGGCATGCAGTTTGGAGTGGAAATTCCCGGATTCAAATGGAGCCCGATCCAGATGCGTTATCCGAAGTGGGCTGGTTTGTATGAAGAAGGAGGGAAGTATCTCTATGTCAACAGGGGGTTCGGTTTCATCGGCTTCCCGGGCAGGGTTGGTATTTGGCCTGAAGTTACTGTCATTACACTTAAAAGGACTGTATAAATGTGCCTAACATGCGAAAATTGTGCCGGCATCGAATCTTTATATCCTGACCCCGATCACAAGAATATCATCTACCTGATCATAAGTTCCTCCTTCGGGTGACCGGAATGCTTTCCATTCTTCAATAGCGCTATCAAGCAATACTTTCTGATCATTCAGCGGCTTTTGTTGCATGCTAAGAATGAGTTCCTTGAATTGAGAATGTTTGAATTTTTTTCCTTTGGGACCTCCGAACTGATCTGAAAAACCATCTGTGAAGAGGTATAGTGTATCACCTTTCTGAAGATCAAAAAGGATATTGCTAAAGGGTTTTATAATTTCATCACTATCCGATCCAATCGGTTGTTTATCACCTTTCAGTTCAATCAGCTCTCCCTTCCTAAGAACATAAACAGGGTTGTTTGCTCCTGCAAATTCCAGTTTCATATTGAATGTATCAATTGCACAGACAGTCATATCCATTCCATCTTTGATCGAACTGTCATCAACCTGATGCCTCAAGGTTTTTTTCAGTTCTCGGTTAAGATAGTTTAACGCCTCTGCAGGGTGGTTAACATTCGGGTCGCTGATGGTTTGATTCAGCAATGTCGAACCTACTAGGCTCATGAATGCTCCCGGTACTCCGTGTCCTGTACAATCCACTGCCGCAATCAGCGTAATCTGCTTCTGAACAGGATCAGAAGAAATCGTTGTACTCACATGGGCGAACCAGTAAAAATCACCACTGACAATATCCTTTGGCTTATACAGAATGAAGTAATCGGAGAGGTACTTCCCTATCTCCTTGTCGGAGGGAAGAATGGCCGTTTGTATGCGCCGGGCATAATTAATACTGTCTGTAATATCCTTGTTCTTAACCTTGATGACTTCCTGCGCCATACGTATTTCCGCTTCCAGTCTCAGACGCTCCCGGATATCACGTGCATAGATCACAATAGCCGGCCGGCCGGCAAATGGAGCAACCTTCGCACTGCATTCCACAGGCATGTATTCTCCGGACGCAGTGACGAATGGAATATCACTGAAGATGAGTCCTTTTTGTTCCCATACATCTGCAATCACTCTGGAGCTTTTTTCGAGCATGGAAGGGGGCTGAAGCTCGAAAAGTGATTTTTGTTCCAATTCAGATTTGGTATATCCAAGCATTGCACAGGCACTCGGATTGCACTGATGTACATTTCCATCCACAATATCGATCACCATCATTGCATCGTTCGCTTGTTCGATAATGCTTTCATAATTAATTTTTTCTTTCTCTATCCACTCTAGTCTTTGCGCATTTTTTTTCCCACCTTGATATTGGCTAAAGGCGATCAAGGCAAGGACCAACAGGGTACTCATGAAGAGTATGACCAGGAGATAAAGCATCAGTTTAGTTTTTCAATTATAGGAAAGATCGTCCTTGGATCCAGAAATTCACCTACTTTATCAGGCCTGGAAATATACCTTACTATTCCACTTTTATCGATCAGGAAAGATGCAGGCAGGGGGATTCCTTCTTCATATTTTTCTGCAAAGTCGTTGTCATATTTATCCAGCTGCACCCCGTAGACCATCGCTGTTTTTTGTTTCTCATCGCTGAGCACTTTAAATTCCACTCCTAGTTTCTCCACCATCTCTCTGTTTACCCCTACAGGGTCCGGGCCGATGGCCATTGCGAAAATATTCTTTGTTTTAAATTTGGCGGCTTCTTTCTGGTAAGTCCTCAGCATCATATGACAACCCGGACACCAATCTCCTCTTACAAAGACCAACAGAAGATGACGCTTTCCTACAAAAGAATCAAGGCTTACCTGTATACCATCCTGATCGGGTAATGTGAAATCCGGGGCGGCTGCCCCTACCGCAATCTTGTATCCTCCACGTGTAAAGCCAAGCAGCTGTACTTTGTCTTTTAATACCCCATTTACAAAGATGGCAAGAAATCCAAGCAGAGGAAGCGGCAAGACCCATCCTTGCCATCCGATAGAGGTTAACAAATTTCCAGTGACATAAGAAATGAAGGCAAGAACTAGGAACGTAGGTTCCAGCCAGGCACGCTGGGTATAACCGAATGTGCGAAAAAACATAACCCGGGTAATAGCCCCTGCGGCAATGAAAATAAAACTGTAAAGAAAAAAAGTAAAGGTTAGAAAATCATAGGTCAGGCTAAGGCCTGCGACAATGGCTGCCAGATAGACGGTGATAAATTGAAACCAGGAAGTGTATGTTGAAACTTCTTTCATTCCAAAAAAGAAAGCTATCAACCCATAACCATAAGCAATCCATGGATAATAAGGCAACAAAGCAATCCCTGAAATACAAAAAATAAAACCAATACCTGTGTAAAGATGGATTTTCATAACACCAGGAAATAAAATCTTGGAAGCGTCTGTCTTGCCTGGTAAAGATAGGAAATTGTAGTCCAGATCAATGACCGTAATATTAATTGAAGATGAAGTGGATTTTATGGAAAGACCCTGCACTATCTTCCATGTCGGAGAACCGGCACAGGATCTGGTGTACCCACATAGAATCTCTTCTTCAGGTCATCCAGATGTCCTTCGGCTATTTTTTTATAAATTTTTCCGTTAGTCTTAACCATTGCTGTAGCCCCCTTTAAGGCCAACTCATTGAACAGGCGAGATGAAAAGAGATAATCATTGGTATCATCCAGGCGGTAATCAGGACAGCCATGGAGATATATCAAGGCTGCGATTCGCTTCTCTTCGTCTGTTCTTACCGAATCAAGTTCATAGAGTTCCTTAACCCTTTTCATTCTGGCCTGATCTCTTAGCTTGCGGGTTGCTACTTTGGTATTTTTGGGCATGAAGTAGGCCCGTATAGCTGTCTGCCTTCTGTCTGCTTTATCGGTTCGTTCTATGTATTGAAATTCGGAGGAAGCAGAATTTCGGAGGACAGGCACAGGAGAAGTTTTAAGGAAGGAATTACGGCATTGGCAGAACAGGACCAGAAGGATCAAGCCCGAAGCATTCAGAGCTCGGTTCAGATAACAGGAAGGTCTTTTCTCTCTGGGCATGGCGGTCTCTTATCTGAATACCTAAGTTAACTCATTTATACGGAAAAAAGAGGCTTACGGTTTCCTTAATATGCTTCTCCTTAAAATTCCGGTATTTTTACAGGATGAATTACAAAGCTATAATTTTTGACTTAGGAGGAGTGCTCTTCAACATCAACTATCAATTAACGGCGGAAGCTTTCAAGGCTCTTGGCCTTAAAGAGTTTGACACTCTTTATTCCCAGGCGGCCCAGAATGGCCTCTTTGATGATTTCGAAACCGGAAAGTCAACACCTCCTGAATTCCGTTTCCGTTTGCGTCATTGGGTTGGGAACCAGGTTACTGACGATCAGATAGATTCAGCCTGGGATGCCATGCTTCTGGGAATGCCTTTTGTGAGGCTTGAACTCTTAAATGAACTGAAAAAGCATTACCGCCTCTTTTTACTCAGCAACACGAACGAAATTCACTTAAAATCTGTTTTCCGTATCATGAAGGAGCAGCTCGGCTTTCCTGATCTTTCCGGGCAGATGGAAAAACAGTATTATTCCTGCCGAGTAGGATTAAGAAAACCGGATCCGGAAATATTCAGATTGGTTTTGGAAGAGAATGGCCTTTCTCCCGCAACTACTTTGTTTATTGATGATTCCATTCAACACATCCAGGGGGCACGTTTAGCAGGTCTAAATGCTTATCATCTCAAGTCGGGGGAAGCTGTGGAAAGACTTTTTCCGGATCTTTTCGTCCCAGGAGACACAATACGCTAAATATCAATACAATAGCTTAATTCGATCTCAGCCCTTTACCTTCTTTTGTTGTTTTAATTTCCCAAAGCTTACTCAAGCTGATCGTTTTATTCTCCCTAATCCGACCGAGTTCTGAGGGTGAAATTTTGAGGAATATCATAAATGATTCTTTGTTTTTTAATAACCTTTCAACAATTGGATACGTATAAGTATTTAATAAGTACCACCATACCGCACCCTTAAGAGACTAAATTTAACGCTGATCAAAGCTTGCTTTTCAGCTCCCTCCCACTCAGAGGCTCCCGAAAAGAACGATTGCAGAACCACCCAACATGAAAACATTTATTGTTTTACTCGCGCTTACAACCGCAGTTTGTTCGAGCCAGGGTCAAACGCCTGCGAGACATTACCAAGCAAGTACCTCGGTTCAGTTTGCCACAGACGAAATCATTCATTATAAAAACAGTGAAGATCAAAGAAACATCCGTCTGGCTATAGCATTCAACGGCTGGATGTACGCCGCATATACTCATAATGATCCCGTTTCGGAAATTGGGGGTATTTATGTAAGCTGCTCCAAAGACAATGGTGTAAGCTGGCATCGGTTTGTGGCGTATCAGTTCAGTGCATCTATGTATCCGATGACAGATCTGATTGTTGCAGGTAACGACACCTTGAATCTGAAAGTATTTCTGGCCGGTGTTCTTCACAACATCAACACCGGAGCCAACTCCGTTTACATGGATGACTTTGACGGAAGAACCGGAAGTCTTGCGGGTACCGTCTTTCAGCGTCAACTTGGCACAAGCCTGCATGTAACAGATATAGCCCTGGCCACAGATTACCTGTATCCCGGAACCTCCAGTTCACCATATAGTGTTGGATTTCTTTACACCGTTCAGGGTGGTCCTGCAGATTCCCTGATGTTCACAAGGTCAACCGATGGAGGGCAATCTTTTTCAGGAAGCTCTGTGGTTTCCTTTACACATCATTCCCTTCATAAAATTGCACTGTCATATGGAAGAAGCCCGGCGGTCAGCTCGGGGTCATATTTTGCTGCATGGGAAGACTTCGCATCTCCTGCTGCCAGTGTAGGTCATATTTATGTTTCACATAGCAATTCCGTTTCCTCCAATTCCTGGCAGAATCCGGTTTGTATGGATTCGGTCCCTTCTCAGACCAACTACACAAATATGTGCCGAAACCCTGCTATTGCTATCCAGCAGGGAACTATGGATAATGTTAACCTGGACCTTAGTGCCGTGCTTCTGTTTGAAGGTGCCTCCGGAGGGAATCTTTACAACATGGACATCGTGAGTGCGGTAAACCGGCAGGCCTATTCTGCTTCGTCCTGGAACCTTTTCGCCATTGCAGCTACCGGTGCGAATGAAACAGAACCTGCTTGTTGTTATAATTCTTATACCAACAATTTCCTGCTTACTTATTTCGATTCTACCAATGGAAGTTTGCCTTATGAGTCACAGGGAATAAACATCAGTTCGCCCCTAACATGGACAGAGCTCTCCCTTCAATATAACGATGAAAACACTTCCCTTGCGTCTCCACATCCTCGTATTGAAGTAAGCCCTCTGCTACAACAAGCCGCTTTTGTCTGGGTCAGCGAAAACCCCGTTAATGGAAATGGAGTTGCTCTTTTCGATGCAGAATTTTCAGGGCTTTTAACCGAAATTCCTTCCGAGATAAATCTTGAAAATGAAATTGGCCTTCCCTATCCGGTTCCGGCAAATGAAACAATCCGGATATCGGTAACGGCATCAAAGACCCTTAGCATCACAGAGGAAGTGTACGATATTCTTGGGAACCTTGTTAAAAGCCCAACAGGTGTAACCCTTGCTCCCGGAACCCAGTCAATCCTTATAGCGGTGGATGATCTGCCGGGCGGGGTCTATTTCGCTCACTTTAGTGGCCCGGGGCTGAATAGAAGTTTACGCTTTGTGATTCAGCATTAAATGCTCGAATAAAGGGCGAGTCAGGGCTTGATTTCCATACAAAGCTCAATAAGCACTCCATTGGTATCACGGGGATGAAGAAAACAGATCATTTTATTGTCTGCTCCCCTTTTAGGTTCCTTGTTCAAAATGGTAAAACCTTCTGCCTCCAGTCTTTTCATCTCAGAAAGAAGGTCCTCCACTTCAAATGCAATGTGATGAATACCTTCCCCTTTCTTTTCAATAAAGCGGGCTATGGGGCTTTCCGGGGTCGTTGCTTCAAGTAGTTCTATTTTACTCTCTCCCATGTGGAAGAACAATGTCTTAACGCCTTCGCTCTCCACAAGCTCCTGCTTAAAGGGTCCAGCCTTAAAAAGCTTCTCAAATAATTTGGAAGATGAATGAATGTCTTTTACGGCAATACCGATGTGTTCTATCTTTTTCATGGTAAAAAAAAATCCCGATACAAGACCGGGATTCAATTACTGTGTTAACAGGTTATTTTTTCAAGAATTCCTCCGTGGCATTATCATAGTTCAGGAAGTAACCACCTTTAGGAAGGCTTTTACAGTCAATAGAAGAACCGTATCCTTTCTTGACAAGGTTACCATACTGATCAAAGATTTCGTACATCGTCTCCCCACCGGTAAATGTTATCTCTGTACTAACTCTTTTGGGGGCCCATGTAAGTTTAGGGAGAGTGGATGTTACCTTCACTTCTTTCGAGTAACGAGGAGTTCCGGAGTAATCGAGTTGTTTAAGTCTGAATTTGTTTTCTCCGGAGTGCAGGGCTGCTTTGAAGGAATAATCATTAGGTCCGTTTGTTCCCAAACCGTCAACCTCTCCTACTTTTACCCATTTATTCCAACGATATTGTTCTATCACGAAGGCCAGTTTCCCGCTTTCGCCCTTGGTTGTATATTTAAGCGTACCATCTGGAGTGAGATCAATTTTCACAACATCAAATGTGCTTTTCGGTTTCAGGACTTCAGGATTGAGGACTTTGGGTTTGCCCTGACAATCGCCCTTATATTTAATCTTTACTTCCACAGGATCTCCTAATTTGAGCTGGAAGTTCTTGAGGTCAATTTCAAATGCACTGGATGCAATTTCATCGGTGGTCAAATTTCCATTGACAAAAACTTCTGTCACACAAAAACCGACTCCGGCATTTCCAAAAGGGTTTTGAACGTAAAGGTTCTTGCCCTGATAATTACCATCCAGCACAAGCACAACCTGAGCGTGAGCGCTTAGTATGGCAAAAATGGAAACAATTCCTAAAATGAGGTGTTTTTTCATTTTTTTATCAGGCGGGCAAATAGACTTTAACAAGATTTTCCGCTCGCAATATTAAAACCTTATTTCACCAAATCAAAATAAATAATCAACATTTTGGTATTTTTTTACCTGCCCCTTCCTAAACGGTATGGAAACAGGATAAGCTAGGCCATAACATGCCTTTATTACCTTCATGGAGCCGTTTTCCTTCAAATACCTAAATTATTTTGCAAATTGTGAAAGAAAGCCTAATCTTGCACATACTTTGGCTCAATTTAGGTGAATTTTTCTATCTTTTTGGCACAAAACACATATTCAAGGTATGATAAAACGTCCATTTGTCCTGGGTTTTTTCCTTGCCCTCTTTTTAGCCGCTTGTTCAGGCAGCAAACCGTCTGGTTCTAAAACAGATTCTGAAGATCGCATTGCAAAAGGGGATAAAGTCTATGGAGGCACTTTCCGCTTCGGAATGACTGAAGAATATCAGACGCTATTTCCAATCAAGATTGTTGATGTGGCTTCCGCACATATAGCCACACAGATATACGAAGGACTTGTAAAATTCAACCCTTCCGATCTTCATATAAAACCAGCTATTGCAGAAAAATGGGATGTGGATGCAGATGGAATCACCTATACTTTTCATCTCCGAAAAGGTATCAAATTCCAGAATGATTCTTGTTTCCCAGGAGGTAAAGGAAGGGAACTTGTTGCTTCGGATGTTCTTTATTCGTTTGAGCAGTTGTGCACTTCAAGTCCTGATAATAAGACATTTGATGAAAGCATGAAAGATCATTTGGTAGGCGCAAATGAGTTTTTTGCCGAATCAAAAAATGGCAAACCTGCCAAAAATCTTGAAGGCATTAAAGTAATTGATAATTATACAGTCTCCTTCAAGCTTACGTCCCCCAGTTCTTCCTTTCTTTTCAACCTTGCAAATCCATCCTGCTTCATAGTTGCAAAAGAAGCTGTTGCGAAGTATGGGGTAAAAATGAAAGTCGGAAGTGGGCCATTTAAAGTTGCCAAAGAAGTCAATCCGGGTGAAAAAATAATCCTTTGCAGGAATGAGAATTATTATGGTCTGGATTCCCTGGGCAACCAGCTACCATACCTTGACACCATCATCGTTTCTTTCTTCAGGACCAAACATGATGAACTTCTTGAATTTCAAAACGGAAGCCTAAATTTCATCTGGGGACTTCCCTCTGAATCAATCAAAGACATGGTCGAAAGTCAGATTTCCGACTTCAACAAGAACCCACCTAAATATATACTGGATCGTTCTCCGGAAATGGCAACACAGTTCTACACCTTTAATTGCTCAAAGGCTCCATTTAATAATGTAAAGGTCAGGCAGGCATTTTCTTATGCAGTAGACAGGGCAGCGGTCGTCGAAAACGTTCTTCGAGGTGAGGCCTTCGGGCCAGGCGTAAACGGCATTTCTCCTCCTTCTCTGAAAGGATATGATATTACTCAAATAGCTGGTTACACCTTCAACCCTGTACTTGCAAAGAAGCTTCTTGCTGAAGCCGGTTATCCAGGTGGAAAAGGATTTCCCCAGGTTAAGCTCAAACTCAACAGCGGCGGAAAACGAAATGAGAATGTGTTATTCGAAATACAAAAGCAATTACATGAAGTACTTGGTGTAAATATTGATTTTGACCTCGTAACTTACAAACAAAGGATGGAAGATGAAGCATCTGGCAACGGAGATATTTTCAGATCATCCTGGATTGCTGATTATCCCAGTCCGGAAAATTTCCTCTGGCTCTTTTACGGGAAAAGTGTACCGGAGGATTTATCCACTCCTTCTTTTCCAAATTCAACCCGTTATAAAAACTCTGCCTTCGACAAACTTTTTGAAGCCGGGGTAGCCGCCAAGTCGCAAGAGGAGGCCTATAAGAATTTTGCAGCAGCAGAAAACCTAATGATGAAGGACGCTCCTGTCCTCATACTTTGGTATGATGAAAGCTGGAGACTTACAAAATCTAATGTTCATGGGTTTCAGGGAAATCCAATGCGTTATTTCGATTTCTCCCAGGTCTTTCTGAAAGCAAATGAGGCCGCCAAAACAGCCTCTAAAGAGGAAGTTAAGAAATAGACCTGTAATGATGTTTGAATAATTTCCCCCTGCATCACAAGGCAAGGGGTTATTTTTTTCGTTTTTGTGGAATCACCAATCTTCTAGCATCCTAAAGATCCAGAACCTTAATCCTTTGTTATGAAAAAGCTACTTTTTTTCGCAGCCTCCGCTGTTCTTTCTATGAACCTGAATGCAGGTAATGATCAGCCTGAACAGGCTTTCAAGGTACCGATCCAATCTGTCATCGTATACCTTCAGGGTGCACAGATTACTCAGAACAAACAGGTGACACTTAAAGCTGGGCGCAATCTAATTACTTTCACAGGAATATCCTCCAAATTGATTTCCAAAAGCATCCAGGCTACTGTCACCGGTGAGGTTTCTATATTCGCTGTTTCAGATAAAATGAATTATCTGAGCCTTCAGGAAGAAAGCTCGCGTGTTAAACAGCTCAAGGATTCATTAAAAATGATGAGCGAAGAAACATCAGCACTAGATTACGACAGGGAAGCCTATGACACTGAAAAAAAATTGCTCATTCAGAACGAAATGATGGGAGGAAAAGATAAAGGTGTCAGCACAGCAGAATTAAAACTGGCAGCAGATTTCTACCGCTCAAGAATTAAGGAAATCAATACAGAACTGTTTAAGCTTGATAAAAAGATAGCGGGCCTCTCTCTCATCAGCAGTAAGTTGAATCTTCAGATTAGTGCCCTTAACGGTACACGCAGTGCTCCGACAGCAGAAATCTCCATACTTCTTTCTACTCCTGTACCTGTAACAACTATGCTTGAACTCAAATATATCGTAACTAGTGCGGGCTGGGCTCCAAGCTATGATCTGATTGCAGAAGATATCAATAAACCCATTGAGCTTAAATACAGGGCCAAAGTATTTAATAATACCAATGTTGACTGGCAGGATGTAAAGATGAAAATCTCTTCCGCCGACCCTACACAGAGCGCTTCCAAACCTCAGCTTAATCCATGGTACGTAAACTTCAATACAGGGACACCTGCTTTTGCAAATCAATATCAACAACTCGATAATAATAATAATAATTCAGCCGGTTATTATAATATTGCTCCTTCCAGTGCTGGCTCTGATAGCAAAACTCAGACTGCCGATTATGAAAGCCTGGAAGATCAGGACAAAAAAGAAAGCAGTTTTTATAAAGCCACCCAGAAACCAACCGTCACCTATGAACAGATTCAGGTTTCTGAACTAAGCGCCGAATTCGACATTAAAAACCCTTACAGTGTTCCTTGTGATTCCAAGCCTTATATAGTAGAAGTAACCTCCTACAATCTTCCGGCAACCTATAAATACTATTCTGTTCCGAAAATAGACCGGGACGCTTTTATGTTGGCACGGATCACCGGATGGGAAGATCTTGATCTGGTTGAAGGTCCTGCTAATGTATATTTTGGGGGCACTTTTGTGGGACAGTCCTATATTTATACCCGAAGTGTGGATGATACACTGGATATCTCTTTAGGAAGAGATAGTAAGATTATGGTTACCCGCACAAAACTTAAAGATTTTTGCAATGACAAAGTCATTGGCAATAACAGGAAAGTAACATATGCTTACGAAATGGTTGTAAAGAATAACCGCAAGTCACCGATCACCATCAACCTGGAAGATCAGCTACCCGTTTCACAGAATAATGATATTACCGTGGATGCAATAGAAATCTCTGGCGCACAACAGGATCTACTGAGCGGAAGGCTTACCTGGACCCGGACTATCCAGCCTGGCGAGCAGCAAAAGATTCAGCTTACCTATTCTGTTAAATCACCCCGTAACAAAAGTATTTCTATGAAGAAATACAAATCAGCAGCAAGAGCTAAGTTCTGACGAATAGCGTAACTTTGAAGCATGGGCCAAGCTGTTTATCTCGACCACAATGCAACAACCCCGGTTGATTCTCTCGTGCTTGAGGAAATGCTGCCCTTCTTCAGCAAACAATACGGAAATGCAGCCAGCCGCACTCATTCCTTTGGCTGGATTGCTGCCGATGCTGTAGAAAGGGCTCGCAAACAAGTTGCCTCACTCATAGGATCTGAAGACCAGGAAATCATTTTTACTTCCGGCGCCACGGAAGCGATAAACCTGGGCATAAAAGGGGTTTTTGAAAATTATCAGCTAAAGGGAAGGCATATCATATGCTCTTCTACTGAACATAAGGCAGTGCTGGATACTTGCCGGAGCCTGGAAAAGAACGGAGCCGGGCTGACTATTCTTCCTGTTGACCAGGAGGGCAAACTGGATCTGGCTCATCTTGAAAACTCCATCAGGCCCGATACCATCCTTGTTTGCATTATGTATGCCAACAATGAAACTGGTGTGTTAAATCCCATTGACCGTATCGCGGAAATAGTAAATAGAAAAGGAAGCTTGCTGTTCTGTGATTCCACACAAGCTGCAGGCAAAGTCAGAATAAACGTAAAAGATTCTCCGATCGCCCTTCTTTCCATCAGCGCTCATAAACTATATGGACCCAAAGGATGTGGAGCGTTGTTCGTCAGGAGAAAAAACCCGAGAGTGACTATACATGCCCAAATTGAGGGTGGTGGTCATGAGCGGGGACTGCGTTCAGGAACTTTAAATGTTCCCGGAATTGTGGGTCTGGGGAAAGCCTGCGAACTCAGTGAAACCAGATTGTGGGATGACGGAGATAAAATATCCAGACTGCGAACCAAGCTGGAGCAATTCCTTCTAGATCTCGAAAGGGTATATGTAAACGGAAGTCAGCGAGACCGCTTGCCGAATACCACGAACCTTTCCTTCTCTGGAATTCGTGCCTCAGAACTGATTCGAAGGGTTCCGCATTTCGCCCTCGCAACAGGTTCCGCTTGTACTTCTGCAATCCCAGAACCTTCACATGTATTGAAGGCGATGAGAATGGACGAGGCTCATATCCTTTCCTCCGTAAGATTTAGTCTGGGGAGGGAAAATACAGAGGAAGAGATTGATCGCGCAATAACCGAGTTAAGCAGGGCCGTAAAAGATTTAAGAGCAGGAAAATGACAGACAAAAAAACAATATGGTTTAACAAGGAGGTAAAACCTGCCGATTTTGACTGGATGAATCCCGGAACCATGGGAGAGGCACTGGATATTCAGTTTATTGAAATAGGACCCGATTACCTGAAAGCAACAATGCCGGTTGACCACCGTACCAGACAGCCTTTTGGCTTGCTTCATGGAGGAGCCAGTGTAGCGCTTGCAGAAACTATGGGAAGTGTGGCTTCCTGGCTGGTTGTCAATCCAGAATTTTTTATCGGGGTTGGACTTGAAATAAATGCAAACCACATCCGTGCAGTAAAAGAAGGAAGAGTAACAGGCATCTGCTCACCTCTGCATGTGGGGGGTAAAACACATGTGTGGGAAATCAAAATTTACGATCAACAGGAAAAGCTTTGTTGTGTAAGCCGGATCACGGTAGCTATTATCGGGAAGAATAAAGTTTAGTTTACGGCCTCCTTTTTCTTGGTGATGGCATCTAATGTTTTTTTCTGAGCTTCAATCTCCGCTTTTTTCTTATTTTGCTCCGTTGTGTTTGTAGCAATATCATCTTCGGCGCTCTTTATTTTCCCTTTATAGTTTTCAATATCACGTTTTAATCCGTCCTGTTCTTTTTCCAGGCTTGTTTGCGCACTCTGAAGTTTCGAAAGTGCCTTCTGAGCATCTTTCAGCTGGTCGGCAATAGCATCATTGGTAGTCTTTTGAGCAAAATCCAGCATTAATTTTTTAAAGTAATTATTCTGACTTGCATGATCACTGGGGTTCATAAAAGCACCTCCGAGGTTCACAGACACAATGAGTTTGAATTCATGGTCATTTACCTTATCCACTTTATAGTAAACATCGCAGGTGTTATTACTCAGGTCTTTAATTACCACATTATCTGCAAGGTGCCCGCCGTCTTTCGTGCTGATTTTTCCACTATACCCTTTCATGATGGATTTCCATCCGCTGTTAATATCATCATCAGTCGCCTCATAAATAGTAACCACCAGGCAGGGGTTTTTTCCGCCTCCTATATTCATTTTGTCCTCTTCCACTTTTATCTTCTTCTGAGCAAATGCCTGAAAGGAGAGAAGTGCCAAAATAACAATGAATCCTTTTTTCATGGGTTGGGAGTTTATAAGGGTAATTACAAAAGATTGATTTGAGTCAATTGAGTCGACAAGATAATAATATTGAGGTTTATTTCCTAATCAACGTCCGAAACTCCACCGCTGACAATAAATTTCATCACATCCGAGGCCGGAAGATTTAGTGGAATTATACTGGAAGCTGGCACAATCAATGTTTGCCCAGCTATGGAATATGAGCTGGGCAGGTATACCGCTACCATATGCTCTCCGATTCCAAATTCTTTCAAATCACTTTGAGTAATAAAACCCAATTGCCTAATATCGTTTTCTTTATTCAGCGTAACTAGGACGGGTTTGTTAAATTTTCGTTTGCTGCCAACAAAGGCTGAAAGAAAATCCTTGATGGAAGAATAAATGATTTTGACAACAGGAGCCCTTTCCATTGCATGTTCGAAGGCATTAAAAACTGCCTTGAAAAGAAAGCTCGAAGCAAATACACCCACTCCCATGATAAACAAGAAGCCTATTAAAACAGAGATTACTGGATCAACATATGGATTAACCAGGTAATTACTCGGAAGAAAACGTCCGGCCGCATTAATGATGATGTAGAAAATATAGACTGTCACTCCCAAAGGAGCCAGAACTACCAATCCCTGCAGAAAAAAACCAATATACTTCTTCATTAAGCGCGATACTATTTAGAATCCATAGTTATATGGAATGAGATTTGACTCCTTGGCTTTTGACAAGATCACCATAGTTTGCATATGACTGATCTCTTCTATAGTGGCAATCTTTCTGGCAACCAGTTCTTCAAAAGCATTGATGTCACTGACCATTACGTGCAATATGTAATCTGCATTTCCAGTAACTTTATAGCAGTCTGTTATCTCCGCAATTTCTGCAATTTGTTTTTTGAACTTATCGACCACTCCCTCTGTATGTCTTGGCAACGTAATAAGCATAAGAGCCTTGATCCCTATACCCAATTTTGATTCGTCGACCTTTGCATGGTAACTTTTAATTACCCCTCCTCGCTCAAGTTTTTTTACTCTTTCCAGGGTAGGAGCCGGAGACAATCCAATAGTTTGGGACAGCTCAAGATTGGTTATTCTCCCATTCTGCTGAAGGATTTTCAAGATTCGAAGATCTGTTTTATCTAAATTCATAAGTTCAAAATATTCGTACACACGAATTTACTAATTTATCGCTCAATCCTATAAAGCACCGGTTTACTTGGGCTTGCATCATTTTCAAAGCTTGCAATCTGGAGATTTAAGAGATACTCCCCGTCTTTAATGTGATTAGGAACATAGATCAGTTCTGTGATCGTACGCTGGAGTTGAGTGTTCCCCGGATACTGCCAAAACGCATGATGGGCCAGCAATTTTCCACCGTCTGCCTCCTTGTCAACACTTGGAACATCGATTAGCAGGTGATCGATCCCTCTTTCATTTAACAACATAGCTGCGTCTTTGAGCATATACACCGGGTTGGTATTCGAGTAGTGAAAATTTATCTTCTCCGGTGGATTTGAAAGGGTGCGGATAACCAGAGCCTCTGGTTTAGCTTCAGATAAAGCTTTTTCCAGCTGCTGCCGGGAGATAATCCGGTCTCCCTCCGCGTTCATTTCTGGCAGAATAGTTATAAGTTCGGCAATAAAAAAGAACTTCTTCAGGCATTGATTAATGCTGTAGTCTTCCCGACTTATATGTCCAACACATTCGGTATGAGTACCATTCCCATGTGGATTGAATGTAATATTCCTGAAATTTACGGACCCTCCCTGCTTGACATCTCCAACCCAATCACCGTTGCGCACCGGTTCAATCTTTACAGGATTTACGTACCAAGCACTTACGTTTTCATCACCAGTACGCAGAGGGATAGATATATCGAGCGGTTTGGAGAGGTCCGTTTTGAATGTGTTTCCTTTATGGCTAATAGATGTGAACATGGTTTTTGATTATAGATTGAGCGTCTTCATTTTTCTGAGATAAGTTCCTGAAACAAATCCGAAGCGATTCGGTCTGCAAACAGCATTCCTTCCTCAGTCAGAATTAGTTTTTCTTCCCTTTGTACCACCAATCCTTTCTGGATGTAGAACTCCGATTCATCCCGGCAGTGAGCAGCGAGCTCGGGTCCGAAACGTTCCTGTATCCATGCAAGGTCACATCCCCACATAGTCCGTAGTCCGGTCATCACATATTCGTTGTATTGCTGGATAAGATGGAGTACTTCTATTTCCATTTCAGGCTTCCCAGCCTCAACAGAACGGATGTAAACATTGTTATTGGGTTTATTCCATTGGCGAGAAACCGTATTGTATGAATGTGCTGAAGGGCCTAGTCCAAGATATGGTTCTCCCTTCCAATAGCTGCTGTTATGTCTGGAGAAAAAGCCTTGCTTTCCAAAATTTGAGATTTCATACTGAACAAAATCATTCCAGCGCATTTCCTCTTTCATAATCCTGAACTGTTCAGTACTCCGTTCGTCATCCGGAGCGGGTGAGCTACCTTCCTTTACAAATTTTGCAAGAGCAGTTCGAGCTTCGACAGTAAGTGAATAGGCAGAGATGTGTTGAATATCCAAAGCAAAGGCCTTTCGCAAGTTCTTCCTCCAGTCTGCATCCTCCAATCCTGGTATCCCATAAATCAGATCTATCGTAATGTTAGAGAATCCTGCATCCTGAGCTTGTTTTACACAACGTTCGGCTTCCTCACTGTTGTGGGCACGGTTCATCCACCGCAGGTCTTCCTCCTGGAAACTTTGAATTCCTATACTCAAACGGTTGACCGGACTCTTTCTGAGCTCAGACAACCTTGCAGGAACTAAATCATCCGGGTTGGCTTCCAGGGTAATTTCTGCGTTTGGGCTGATCTTAAAATGGTCCTCCAGACATTCATAAATCTCCATCAGTTCATGCCCATTGAGCAGAGATGGTGTGCCTCCACCAAAATAGATCGTATCGATTTCACTCCCGCCCAGATAATCCCTTCTCATTGAAATTTCTTTCTGAAGAGCGGAGATGAAAGCTTGTTTGTTATTTAAAGAGGTGGAGAAATGAAAATCGCAGTAATGGCATGCCTGTTTACAGAAAGGGATATGAATATAGATTCCAGGCATTCGTTTTGTTTACTTATTCAATACGATGCGAAATGTAGTTCCTTTTTCTGGCTCTGACCATTTCACGAATATTTTTCCGCTGTGATAATTCTCCACAATGCGTTTGGTTAGAGAAAGACCTAAGCCCCAACCTCTTTGTTTGGTAGTATATCCGGGTTCAAACACAGTCTTGAATTTTGATTTCGGAATCCCCTTGCCTGAATCTGTTACATCGATATACACAAACTGGCTTTCATCTGAAACTTTCAGAGTTATGCTGCCCGCACCGCTCATCGCGTCAATTGCATTCCGGCAGAGGTTTTCAATAACCCAGGCAAAGAGCGGAATATTGATTGGTGCAATGATTGGAGAACCTGTTTCGTTAACGAGTGTGAAGTGAACCTTTTCAGTGGTCCGGAGCTTAATATAATTTACAGCTTCTTCCAAAACTTCCATTATATTCTCTTTATCAAGTTTCGGCACAGAACCAATTTTGGAAAATCTCTCCGTAATCGTTTCAAACCTTTTTACATCCCGTGCTATCTCCTTAACCATCTCTTCATCTGTGCCCTTGAGTTTCATATATTCAAGCCAGCCGATGAGCGAGGAGAGTGGCGTACCCAGCTGGTGCGCTGTTTCTTTGGCAAGGCCAACCCAAACCTGGTTCTGTTCCGATTTGCGGGCAGTACTAAATAACGTATAGGCTATCAACAGGAACATTCCGATGATAGCAAACTGGACGAATGGGTAATATTTGATCTGCTTTAGCAGGAAGGAGTCTTCATAAAAAATATAATTTTTCTCCTTATTGCCCAGATCCACTTCAATGATGTTGCTTTTAGAACGCATATCATTGATGGTTTGTGTTCGGAAATTCTCGCTCTTCATTTTCACAGAATCAAGATTCCCGAAGGCAATGACTCTTTGCCTTGTCGAATCAGTATATACCACTGGTACAGAGGCAGAATTTATAGCAACCTCACTGATAAAAGACTTAATCAGACTATTAATTACGTTTTTCAGACTGCTAAATACTTTGGAATCTTTATAGAAAAGAAAATCTTTTTGTCCGGCATAGATATCAATCACGATCGGAGCATATTGCTTCCTCATTGTATCCAGCTGAGCTCTGAGCCAGGAAGAGTCTTTCGCTTTTACCACATCCAGGTTACGCCAGGACGTAATTTTTCCTTTCATATCGGTAAGAATAACCGGCACCTCCTCATTTGTCTTGATTACCTCCAGAACAAAAGGATTCACATTCATCTCTTTTCCAAGCTCCTTGGTCGCTTCCGCCCACAGTTCAACTTTTTTTCTTTCGGAAACAGAAATGGTCTGAAAAATAGAATCGGTCCGCAGAATGAAATTGGCCTTTTCTCTTATAGCATTTGCCCAAAGTTTTGCCTTGCCGCGTTCATCAGCAGCAATTTTATCAACCAGGTGGATATTATACCAGAGGGAAACACCGATGATAGTCATGGCAGCAATAAAAAGCCATAGCTTCCAGCGTTGCTTCTGCGTATAAATGCTCATGTAATAGAAAAATTAGTTCCGTAATGGGGTTTGCTCTCGAAAGTCAGGGCAAGGGATTAGAAGTCCCCATCATCTTTCTTCTCTTGTTTTTTATTCTTGTTTTTATCATCCCCGTCGAAATTCACATTGAAAGCAGCATCTCCCGGTTTTTTGTTCTTATCTGCATTTTTTTTGGCTGTGAGCGTATCACGTTTAAACAGGCCAAACTCTTCGTTTAATATTCCTTTCAGCTTTTCTTTTTCATCTTTTCTTTTAGCAATACGATCCTCTTTAGCCATTTTTTTGTCCCAGGAAAGTGTTGGATTATTGATATTACCTTTCATACTGATATATAGCCTGAGCCTGTGATTATCTTCTGTATCCTGCTCCAGAAATTCAGTATTCTCCGTTCTCTTCTTTGCTTTAGCCGCAAGGAGCTCAGACAAGTAAAGGGCGAAAACATAGTCCACATTTTCATTGAAATCCTGGTTACCTGAAACTTCAATATCCAGAGCATTTGAATTCACTTGTGTCTCTGCAAGGTAAATAGTACTGTTATGTATACTCACATTGGTCTTCAAAGTGGCAAATTTCACATCCTCCAGGTCATTCACACTTATGAACTTAGACATTGCCTTGAGTGAAGCTAGTTTAATAAGTTCTCCATTGATAACAGTCACATCACAATCGACAAGAAGTTTTGCCGAATTCATATTCAGATCAGCACTGCATGGAACTCCCATTTTGGCTTTTGCAGTGATAGACCCCTTTAGATTCTTATCCGTCATGGTAGATTGACCGAAATTCTCCATGTCAGCGAACAGCTTTGTTACATTAATGCTGTTCAAGTCAGCGTCCACACTAACTCTCAGCGAGTCACTCCGGGTTCCATCTACATCTCCACTCAAGGTGATGATCCCGTCCATTGTCCGGAAACCAAGCGGGTCGGCGTAGAGGTGCTTGTCTTTCATCTTCAGAATTCCACGCATGTCGGTTGCTTCGAACTTACGAAAAGTGAGATCATCAATCTGAGAGTTCAAAGTTAGATCCAGATACTTGTTAAAACTGACCTTGTAACTTGGATCAGTTTTGGAAACAGGGCCGGCGGATTTATCGCTAAGCAGATCATTAAGATCAATTTTTTTCGACTTAAGCGTCACATCCACCGTGAGGGGTTCGTCTTTCAAAAGCGCCCAGGCAATCATGTTTTTGAATGTTCCGTTAATATTAAAATCGCTATGCGAAACCTTCCCTTGAAAGTCCTGCACGGTAATATCATTATTTGCAAGAGAAAGTTTGCCACTGAAATTATCGAACCTGAGATTGTTCTTGTGCAGTCGGAGATTGACTTCCGAGAAAATAAGATCGCCGCTTGTTTTATCCTCATTGACAAAATTGCCTGGGTCTTTCTTAATATGCCCGGAGAATGATGCATCTATTTTCATCACACCAGAAAGACTCTCAATGGTGTCAATCCGGAGAAACTTCTGCAGTTCGGAGAGATTCACAATTCCTTCTGCCTTTGCATTCAGCATTGGGTTTGAGAAGTTCTCTATTTTGAAACTTCCCTTAATTTTACCTTCCGGAAGAGTTCCTGAAAATTGGGTCAGATCAAACATCCCTTTACCCTGGCTGTTGTATTCCCCTTTTAGATCCACATCTTTAAGGGTCAGATTTTCCTTGGTTTGTTTGATCTCTCCTTTACTGACTCCGAAGGCAGCCTTGATAACAGGGCTGCTCTTTTTAGCAAGCGAACCATTGACCGATGCCTGGAAATAGAATACACCTTTACTGTCAAATTCATCTATGTCTTTCCGGAACCGGCCTGGCATCCAGGAACAAGCAGCCTTGATATCCATGTCTTTACCACCGATATCTATGTGGATTATATCTTCAGTCGGCCGGTGATCAATACTCCCGCTAAGGACAAGAGCTAGCTTTTCCAATTTAAGTTCGGATTTCTTAACCGTGTATTTCGTTCCATTCACATCAAGATCGGTTTTTAGGCTGATACTCCGGTTATGAATGTACGTTGTGTTTTCACTGATAATATGATCCACAAAGGTGGTGACGTCTGTCTGCAGTACATATTCCTGACTTGTGAACTGCCCTTTAAATGTTGCATTATTAATTGTAAAATTATCGTCATCCTTAGTTTGAAGATTTCTGTATTCCACTTTAATGTTTTTCATCACAATCTTGTCGAGGGCAAAGGCGCTGGTATCCTTTTTTGCTACAGAGGATGTATCAATAGACGACTTGAGGAAGTGGAAATTATCGTTACCGTATTTATCGACCTTTAACTTAAGGTCAAGGTCCTTCAGCACAATACGTTTAATGACATAATGCTTGTTAAAAATATCTCGAATATTAAATTGAAGAGATATTTCACCTGCACGAAACAGGGTGTCTTTTTTCTGGTCAGGAATTGCTTCCAACATTTTAATGTTTCTGAAATTCACCGATGCATTGGGAAAGGTACTGATTACAGAGAAGTCAATATCTGCTGGATTAACGATTACCTGGGCATTCAGCTGTTCATTTATTTTTGAGATAACCAGAGCCTTAGCTTCTTCCTGGAATTTCCATACAATTATTCCGCCTGCTGCAATAAGCAGGAGCAGGATAGAAAATAGGCTTATAAAAAAGATCTTGAAAAAGCGCTTAAGCTTGGAAGGTTTTTTTTTGCTGTCAGGCGCAGGGGTTACAGGAAATTCTGCCATAGTCTCAAAACGAAAAAAGGGGTTGAAAAGTATGTTGGGTTAGCTATTAAATTTTATTCGAAAAGTCTCCTACCACTCTATATTATTCGCCCGGAACCATTTTAAGCATTGATATTTCAAGTGCATTCAACAGCCTCCATCTTCCGCGAGGAAGATCTTTCTTGGTGAGTCCTGCGAAATAAACGCGATCCAACTTGACCACGTCATATCCTAGATGTTCAAAGATCCTCCGTACAATCCTATTCCTACCGGAATGCAACTGGATGCCGATCTCATTTTTATCTTTCCCATCTCCTACATAACTAATGTCATCCGCTTTTACGGGTCCGTCTTCCAGTTCTATTCCGTCGGAAATCTTCTGCATATCGGTTTTCGTGAGAGCTTTATTGAGAGAGACCTGATATATTTTTTTCACACCATAACGAGGATGGGTCAATTTCTTGGTCATGTCTCCGTCATTGGTAAGCAGCAGCAATCCGGTGGTGTTTCTATCTAGTCTTCCCACCGGATAAACTCTTTCCCGTGTTGCATTTTTGATCAGCTCTAGTACGGTTTTCCGTCCTTCCGGATCATCCAGTGTGGTTATGTAATCCTTTGGCTTGTTCAGGAGAACATAAACGGCTTTCTCCTTTCGCAAGGTCTGGCCTCCGAAATTAATCTCATCTCCGGGGGATACTTTGAAACCCAGTTCAGTAATAATTTTGCCGTTCACAGATATTACTCCTGTTTCAATCAGTTTGTCTGCTTCCCGTCTGGAGCAAACTCCGGCATTGGCAATATATTTATTGAGCCTGATCAGGCCATCTGCGCTTGCAGGCTGAGGGGTTGCAAAACTTTTCTTTTCCCTGAAGGGTTTATCCTGACGGGATGGCCGCTCTGCGCTGAAGGACTTGTCCTGACGGGCAGGCCTCTTCGGGTTGAAGGGCTTGTCCTGACGGGCAGGTGTTTCTGCGTTGAATGATTTGGAAGGTCTGTCTTCCGAAGCTCTTTCACGAGCCTTATCATAAGGTCGGGAGAAATTTTTCTTTGCTCCGCGGTCTTCTTCAGTCTTTTTATAAAATCTCTCTGGCTTATCTTCACCCGATTTTTTATCTCTGATTGAAGATTTGTCATGATCCTCAGGCTTGTTACGGAAAGCAGGTCTTTCCGTCCGGTGAGGTTTATCATCAAAAGGCGTTCTTTCACCAGGAACACTGGGCCTCTCTTCTCGGGCAGGCTTATCCCGGTAAGATCCTTTTTCTTTATACGATTTGTAGGATGATTTCTGCTCTCTTGGCTCAGACTCCTCTCTTTTTCCAAAGCTGCGTTTTTCTCCCCAATCCTTCTTACGTTCAGAACTTTCCGGCTTGTCACGATAAGTAGGCTTGTCGCGAAAAGAGGACTTCTCACCACGGGGCAGTTTATCACCCCATTCCTTCTTTTTGAAGGGCTTGTCCTGACGGGTTAGCCTCTCTGCGTTGAAGGGCTTGTCCTGACGGGTTGGCTTCTCTGCGTTGAAAGGCTTATCTCCGAACTCTTTCTTTTTGTAGGGTTTGTCTCCAAACTCCTTCTTTTTGAAGGACTTGTCCTGACGAGTTGGCCTCTCCGAGTTGAAGGATTTGTCCCCGAATTCTTTCTTTTTATACGGTTTATCACTAAACCGGGGTTTGTCTCCGTATGAGGGGCTGTTTCTTCTAAATGGTTTCTCTCCAAAGTCCGGCTTTTCAGCTTCAGTCGATCTTTTCGGTCTTTCCTCCCCTACCCTTGTTCTTCTAGTTTTGGGTGGTTTTTCATCTTTACCTTGCTTGCTTCTCTTCGCTGGACTGGGCATAATTGCTTGAATTTGACTGTAAAGATAAGTGAAATAGGGGTTGGTTTCCGTAATTTGGCCTAAAGAAGGGGATAAAACGCATCCTCCAGGTGACGGATCTCCTGCTTATCACCCTGCCGTTCGATGACAATGATATCAAACCTGACTTCTTCCTTTAACCCATTCATGTTCACATAAGCATTAGCGGCCCGGACAAGGTTTCTCTGTTTTTCACGGGTTACCGCTTTTTCTGCTTCCACAGGTTGACGTCCCTGGCGGGTTTTTACTTCAACCACGATCAGGAACTTGTCATTTGAAGCAATTATATCGATTTCATATTTACGATGCCTCCAGTTCATTTCAAGTATGGCATAGCTTTTGCCAAGGAGGTATTCAGCAGCGATTTTTTCACCTTCTTCACCTGTTTTATTGTGATCGGCCATTTTGTTAAATATTTACTATTTTAGTGCCCGTAACCGTTATCAACCAACATTCCTAAAAACTCTAACATGCTAAAAAAATCCGTATTTTTTCTGACGTTCGCTCTTGGTCTTTCCTCTGCCATTGTGGCTCAAGGGTTCGAGGGAATCATTGATTTTAAACAATACACCTCCAAAGATACAACAATCAACACCTATTTTGTTAAAGGTAATAAGGTAAAACTTGATCAGCTTGGGAAAACCTCGCATAAGGCAGAAGGCTCATTCCTTTTTGACCTGACAGCTAATAAAATAACCGGGTTGAACCATAGCCGTAAAGTTTATGATAATGTGACTGTAAACAAGAATCAGGCCGTCAACAAAATCGACGAGGTGGTGAAACTGAAAGAAACTAAAACTATTCTTGGTTACAAATGCACAGGCTATACAGTAAAATCAGCCTCCGACAATTGCCAAATCACCTACTGGCTAGCCAGTGGAAAATTTGACTTTTTTGGCCCTTCCGTGGTATTATGGAACCGCAAAGACAAAGCTTCTGTCTATTTCCGATCCATTCAGGATACAAAAGGTATGTTTCCTCTCCTTTCCATTGAAACAGATATGAGTGGTAAAGAACAGGGTAAGCTTGAGGTTACCAAAATTGAACCGAAGAAAATTGAAGAATCTACTCTTGAAATCCCAAAAGATTACAAGAAGTTTGAATAGTCGAATCAGATCTAAAAAAAAGGCTGTCTTGAAGGGACAGCCTTTTTTTTATCCATGTTTTTCAAAACTAAGAGCGTTTGATTTCTCGGCTGCTATTAAGCTCACTTTACTTCCCAATCGGAAAGCTAGATTGCGTGTTGTATGTCCTGCGCTAAATTCATAACAGACGGGGTAATCGAATTCCTTTACAGCATCGAAGATGATTTCTTCAGCACTCTTTCCGAATGGTATGGCATTGTCTTTCATATCTGTCATTCCACCGACAACTAATCCTCTCAGTCCGGAAAGTTTTCCGCTACGCTTTAGATTGAGCATCATCCGGTCAATATGGTACAGGTATTCATCGAGATCTTCCAGAAAAAGGATCTTTCCTCTCGTATCCAGATCACTCTTGCTATTATTCAAAGCATACAAGAGAGAAAGGTTTCCTCCAACCAATTCACCTTCGGAAGATCCTTTCCTGCCTGCCAAACTGGATTCCCAGGAATATGCCAATGAAATGCCAAAGAGAGAAGCCCTGAGGCTTTCGGTAGATTCCTCATCCATTCCGAAATTAATGGGCATTGTTCCATGCAACGTTTCAACACCAAGAGAGTGAATGTGGGAATGGAAAACAGTCATGTCACTATATCCAACGATCCATTTGGGGGACCTGAGGAATGAATCGAAATTTAGTTTATCAATAATTCTCAGACATCCATAGCCGCCTCTGGCACTAAAAACAGTTTTTACATCCGGATCATCCAACATATTCTGCATGTCTGATGCCCGCTCCTCATCTGTTCCTGAAAACTGATCTTGGCTACCATAGAGGTGATTTCCTTCTTTCACCAGTAAACCCCAGCTTCGCAATATCTCAATAGCTTTACTCATCTCTTCTCTTGAAACCTTACGGGCAGGGGCCACTATGCCCACCGTATCACCCTTGCAAAGGAAGGGAGGTTTAATCTTCGGAAGGTTTAGCCCTAACGCGCTCATTTATTGAAGTTGAGAATCAATTGACGATAAAAACAAATACAGTTCAGGAAATTAGGGCTGGACATTTTTTCATTGACTCCATGTATCTTAGTGAGGTCATCAGGGCCTGCAATCAGTGGCACGAAGCGATACACATTTTTTGCTACTCTGGAATAATGCCTGGAATCTGTTCCTGCTATAACGAGAGATGGTGCAGTAAGTGTGTTTGGGAAAATCTGGCAGATGCTTTTTTCAAGAGTCTTAAATTCAGGACAGTTGACTTCGGAGACTGGGCTTGGCTCACTATAATGTCCAACCAGTTTGATAATTATCCGATCATCCTTAATAGTATTACGAATATGCTTTTTGACGTCCTCTATCGTCTGACCTGGAAGTATTCTAAAATTAAGCGTTGCACTCGCGAAATCAGGCAATATATTATCCTTTGTACCACTCTTGAAAAGTGTTGGAGCAGTAGTGGTTCTAACAATGGCGCGCCCGGCATTGGAAACTTCATATTTTTTGATCACCAGAGAGGAAAACAACCAACGATTTGCAAAAGCTATTTTCGAAAAGAAAGGCATCTCTGGTCCGATATAATCCAGGAATTGCTGAACAGGTTCAGAAAGCTTACTTTTCATGGGATGGCGTTCAAGAGCGGAAACTGCAGAAGAGAGAATTCCAATAGGTGTTTCCAGCGCAGGCATAGAGGAGTGTCCTCCTTCCGCTGAGACAGAAAGTTCAAAAGATGCATATCCCTTTTCCGAAATCCCGATTAATGCAACATTTTTCTCTATCCCCGGAACGATACCTGAAGTGATGACCAGGCCTTCATCAAGCAGAAAGCTGGCTTTAACTTTTTTTGATTCGAGGTATTCATCTATCTTCAATGCTCCGTTCCTACCTCCGGTTTCTTCATCACTTCCGAAACAGAGATATAAGGTACGCTCCGGTGTAAACCCTTCCTTGATCAGCATCTCTACCGCTTCGAGTATACCAATAACAGAAATCTTATCATCCAGAGATCCTCTCCCCCAGATAGCACCTCCTTGTATGACTCCCGCAAATGGTGGTTGAGCCCAACTGGAAGCAGAATCAATTATGGCAGGCACTACATCCATATGCCCAATCAGAATCATAGGTTCCAGATCCGGATTTTTTCCTTTCCAGGTATAAAGCAGGTTTAGCCCATTGATAGACTGTTTATGAAGCAAGCTATCTGCCAGTGGGTAGGTTTTCGCCAGATAATCGATAAACCCTCTGAAAGCTGAAGAATCTACAGGGATGCCGTTGCCATTGGAAATGGTTCTGAATCTAATCGCTTCAGACAAATGAGTTAACGCATTTAAGTCCACTCGCTGGTGAACGACTGATTTAACGGTGATTTGCCTGGACTTGAAGGTTAAGGTCCGGGTTAACAGCACGGCCAGTAAAATCAGGAACCCTATTCCGAAGCTTTTTAACAGTTTGACAATCATGGAAGGAAATCAATTTCTTCGCTGCAAATATCATATTTTTTCCTGGCATAGCTATCAGGTTGATGAAATGCGCGAATTAGTATCTTTGTCATCCTGAAATAAGCTTCAAAAGACGTATCTGTGACTCCGAAACGACATCTCGTAACTGCTGCCCTTCCTTATGCCAACGGACCATTACATATAGGGCATCTGGCAGGATGCTACCTCCCGGCCGATATTTATGTCCGTTATCTCCGGTCCAAAGGTGAGGACGTGCTCTTTATTTGTGGTTCTGATGAGCATGGTGTTCCCATTACAATTAAGGCCAAAAAGGAAGGAATAACACCCCAGCAGGTAGTTGACAAGTACCACAAAATGATGGGTGATTCGTTCCGGGAGTTCGGTGTTTCCTTTGATATTTATTCCCGTACTTCCAATAAGACGCATCATGAGACGGCTTCCGGTTTCTTTCTGAACCTCTATAACAAAGGAGTGTTCTCCGAAGAGGTTACCGAACAGTATTTTGATGTAAAAGCCAATCAGTTCCTCGCAGACCGATACATTACCGGTACCTGCCCTAAATGTGGAAATGATAAAGCTTATGGAGATCAATGCGAAAAATGCGGGTCAACACTGAATGCAACTGACCTGATAAACCCCCACTCCACACTCTCGGGAGAAAAGCCGGTGATGAAGGAAACTAAGAATTGGTTCCTTCCTCTTGATAAAATGCAGCCTGATATTGAGGCTTATATTGATAAGCATAAAGACTGGAAAACCAATGTATACGGACAATGTAAAAGCTGGCTCACACAAGGGTTACAACCCAGGGCAATGACCCGTGACCTCGACTGGGGAGTAAAAGTGCCGGTAAAGGGAGCTGAAGGGAAAGTACTTTATGTATGGTTTGATGCTCCCATAGGATATATCTCCGCTACTAAGGAATATTTTGAAAATCCTCAAGTCGGAAGAAAGAAAGAGGATTGGGAACTTTACTGGAAAAATAAGGAATCCAGACTCATTCATTTTATCGGAAAAGACAATATCGTATTCCATTGTATCATCTTCCCTGCCATGTTGATGGCACATGGGGAATACATTCTGCCTGATAATGTCCCGGCAAATGAGTTTCTTAATCTGGAAGGAGATAAAATTTCAACGTCACGTAACTGGGCAGTCTGGTTGCATGAATACCTTCTTGCTTTCAAGGAAAAGCAGGATGTACTCCGATACACTCTTTGTGCAAATGCCCCTGAAACAAAAGATAACGATTTCACATGGAAGGATTTTCAAGCCAAAAACAATAATGAGCTTGTCGCCATTCTGGGAAACTTCATCAACAGAACGCTTGTACTCACTCAAAAGTATTATGATGGGAAGATTCCTCAGGCTGATGAGTATACCAAAAGCGATATCATACTCCTGGAAGAAATCAGCAAATTTCCCGGAAAGATCGCAGCTTCACTCGATGCATTCCGCTTCCGGGAAGCCCTCGCTGAACTAATGAACCTGGCTCGGGCCGGAAACAAATACCTGGCCGACAATGAGCCCTGGAAAATAGCAGCTACCGATGAGAAGCGTGTTCGTACGATCATGAATATCTCCTTGCAGATTTCTGCTAATCTGGCAATCCTAATGGAACCTTTTCTTCCATTCACTTCTGTCAAACTTTCTGAAATGCTCAACCTGAGCGGATTTCGTTGGAGCCATGCAGGGCGATCGGACCTCCTTGCTCCAGGTCATAAAATCAATGTTCCAAGCTTGCTTTTTGATAAAATAGAGGATCCGGCGATTGAAGAACAGATCTTGAAATTACAGGAGAGTAAAAAAATGAATGCTGAAGAAAACAAAGTGACCCTTCCTTCAAAACCGGAGACCAGCTTTGATGACTTTTCAAAAATGGATATTCGCGTAGGTACTATTCTGGAAGCGGAACGCGTACCTAAAACAGATAAGCTCCTCAAGCTGAAGATAGATACCGGATTGGATCAGCGCACCGTGGTTTCTGGTATTGCCGCGTATTATAAACCGGAAGAAATTATTGGAAAGCAAGTGAGCATCCTTATCAATCTTGCACCTCGAAAAATTAAAGGGATTGAGTCAAAAGGCATGATCCTGATGGCTGAGAATACCGATGGTAGTCTCTCTTTTGTGAGCCCGGAAAGCATTATAACGAATGGTGGATCGATTAAATAATCCTTCTTATCTTATTCCGGGTTTTCTGCTCTGAACCAGGCGGGGTTAAAACCTGGGTTTAGCACCGAAACCTCTGTATTACTGAACCGCCGGCTGATCGCCATCTGTTTAGCAGGACTGAAAAGAAAAATAAACGGAGCTTCCTCATGAATGATGAGCTGGACCTGCTTCAACAATTCCGCCCTTTTTTCTTCGTTGAGCTCTGTGGTGATAGCTGTGAGCAGGGAGTCACAGACAGGGTTCGAGAAATTCACAAAATTGTCGCCGTCAGGCTGAGCTGATTCTGAATGAAATAACTGTTTAAGGTCATCCCCGGAAGGGGAGAGCACCCAAGCATTCGAGAACATATCCAGATTGTGCTTTCTCATATTCGCGCTAAGCGTATTCCACTCCTGAGGAACAATGTTGATTTTAATGCCAACCTTTCGTGCATCCTCCTGAAGAATAGTAGCCTGATATTTTCGTAATTCCCCTTCCGCATTGATCGTAAAGTTAATTTCGAATTTTTTCTTCTCGCCGTCAATCAGCTTTTCCAAGATCCCACCCCCATCAGTATCTACCCATCCATCTTCTTTCAGTAAAACCTTTGCCTTTTCAGGATCAAATTCATAGAGTGGAATGGATGAGTTGTAATTTTTCACATCGGATGGATGTATGGGGCCAACAAGGCGAGTGGCTTGTTTATAATAAAGTGTTTCGATCATGCGATTGATGTCTGTGAGCATGCACAGCGCCTGTCTGGTTTTTCTTCCACTCAACAATCTGCATTTCGTATTGAGACAGATACAGCTGTATGCAAGGTTCATGGCAGAATATAAGTGGAACCGTTTCCTGAAACTTTCATCCTTCTGAAGCTCCAAATAATCTTTAGGGCTCAGTGACATGAGCACATCAATATCACCTGACTTGAGAGCTGAAAGTGCTGAATGCTGATCCTTAATGGTGATATAAATGAGTTTATCCGGATAAGAGGCCAGTAGCGGAGCATCTTTTGAGATCTGATCTCCCCAATAAGCCTTCTTCTTTGTAAGCGTCAGACGCTGATTCGCAATCCAATTGGTAAGCTGATAGGGACCACTGCCTGAGATATGATCCTTGTCTCTCATCCTCAATTCGGAATTCATATCGTCAGCAAACTCCTTTATTCCGGCTTCTGTAGCCAGTTTCTGGCCTTCTTTGCGCAACTGACCAACAGTATATTTACGCATGAGCCCTTTAGGGTCGTAGAAATATTCCGGAATAATCAGCAGGCTGCCACATACCGATTCGGATAAAAAATAAACAGAATTGCATATGATGGTTATCTTCCTAGGGGCTTCCGGGTAGCAAACAGCCTCCGACACAAAGTCAAGTGTAGATCGGAGACCGGGATTATTCACTGCAGGATTGAGCATGGCCTTAATGGTAAATTCAACATCTCTGCCAGTTACTGGTGAACCATCATTCCACTTTGCTTCCTTGCGGATCAGGAATGTAATCCTCATTTTCCCTTCCGGGGTTTTTTCAATTATTGGTCTATTCTCCGCAAGCACAGGAATAAGTTCGAGCGTCTTGGGGTCATTACTCAGCAAGGGTTGAAAAATCTGCTGCATAATGGTATTCGCCTGATCATCGAGAGTGATCAGCGGCTGAAGCATTTCAGGGTCAGAAATTTCCCAGATACGAACAGAACTCTCCTTCAGAGACTCCTTACAGGAACTGCTAAAAAGTATTGAAATGAGAAAGAGACTAAGAACCAGACTGGATCTTTTCATCGGCTATCTTACCAGGCTTATATTTCCTTTACCAGTGATGGCAGCTCCCGATTGCAAGGTTCCGGTGAGTGTATAGGCAAATACTGCGCTATTCATCATTTCACCTTTGTATATTCCATCCCAACAAACATTGAGTGGGTCTTCCGTTTCAAAGACTTTCTCCCCCCAGCGGTCAAAGATTATAAATGTGATCGTTTTGATACAGTTTCCGTAAACGCAGAGTTGATCATTCTTCCCATCGCCGTTAGGAGAAAAGAAATTAGGTACGAATACGGTTCCGCAGATCTGATCGACTGTTACATCCACACAGGCACTGTCGATACAGCCGAAGGTGTCTTTCACACGGACGCAATAGGCCGTGGTGGATAAGGGAGTTGCAACCGTGTTCTTACAAGTGTCACAGCTCAATCCCTGAGCCGGAGACCAGAGGTAGGTCCCTCCACCGGTAGCAGCAAGGGTGGTCCCTGCTCCCTGAAGGATAGTCACATTCGGGCTCACCGTTGCAAAAGGAGTCGTGATAACCTGAACCCCAATGCTCGAAACTTTGATGCAGCCAGCTCCATCTTTCACCGTGCATGTATAAGTTCCTGTTGCAAGACCTGTTGCCACAGAGGTATTCCCTCCTGAAGGCGACCAGGAATAAGTATAAGGACCAGTACCACCTGTCACCGTACAAGAAGCGTGTCCACTGTTGGTTCCACAGAAGATACCGCTGGTGTCATGAACATTAAGCACCGCAGGCTGGGTAATGGTTACTGTAATGGTCTGTGAGCATCCTCCTGCGTCTTTCACCGTGCATGTATAGGTCCCAGCCGCAAGGTTGGTTCCGGTAGCCGTAGTTTGTGGAGGCACTGTGTTCCAGGAATAAGTATACGGAGCGGTACCTCCGCTTACAGAAACGGTTGCAGTACCTGTGGCTCCACCATTGCAGGCGTCATTTATTTGTGAGGCAAGCGTTGTCGTTGGACCTCCATTCGACCCAACGGTTGCCATAATCGGGTGCGTGCATCCGTTAGCATCTTTAATGGTGCAAGTATATGTTCCAGGAGCTAATGCGGAGGCGGTGGCTGCTGTACCTCCTGAAGGGGTCCAGCTGTATGCAAGCACACCCGTTCCGCCAGATGCTGTTACAGTAACAGAACCATTATTTCCTCCGCATCCTGCGTTAACAACAACAGAGCTGGCAGTAATCACCGTGGGTGAAGTAAGTGTTACCGTCTGTGCGGTACTACATCCTCCTGCATCCTTTACTGTTATGGTATACGTTCCGGCAGCCAGGTTATTTGCTGTTGCAGCGATTCCCCCCGCGGGGGTCCAGCTATAGGTGTAAGGACCCGTTCCTGCTGATGCCGTAATAGATGCAGAGCCCGTTGTACCACCGTTGCAAAGTGGATTAGTCTGAGAGGCGACTGTTATGGTCGGGCCTCCGGTCGAATTGATGGTTAGGGTTACCGGCTTGGAACATCCGCTTGCATCCGTTACATTACACGTATACGTTCCTGCCGCCAGGTTATTAGCGGTAGATGCCGTTCCTCCTGAAGGGGTCCAATTGTAGGTAAGCGTCCCTGTTCCACCGGAAGCGGTTACTGTTGCAGTTCCTGTGCTACCTCCGCAAACTGTATTGGAGAATGTCGAAGTTGCAGTAATTGCTCCAGGCTGGGTAATGGTTACCGTTTGTGTATTTGTACATCCTCCTGCATCCTTTACTGTTATTGTATAGGTTCCCGCGGCCAGACCTGTAGCGGTTGCAGCAGTTCCTCCTGACGGAGACCAACTATAAGTATAAGGAGCTGTTCCGGAAGCAGCAGTAAATGTGGCCGCACCGGTAGAAGCACCATTACAGGTTTCATTGGTTTGGGTATTTAGTGTGATGCTTGGGGAAGGCGTGGTGTTTATGGTGACAGGAAATCCTTGGGAGCAGCCATTGGCATCGGTTACATAACAAGTATAGGTAAAGGGACTGAGACCAGTGGCCGTTGTTCCTGATCCTCCAATAGGTGACCAGCTATAAGTAAGTGCACCAGTGCCTCCCGATGCGGTAATACTCGCTGATCCTCCTGAGCCGGAACAGGAAGCGTTCGTTGGTGTTGTCGTGCCGGTAATTGCAGTGGGCTGAGTAATCGTGACTGTATAGGTCTGTGCACAAGCATTTGCATCCTGAACCGTACAAGTATAAGCACCAGCACTTAAGTTTACACCCATTGCAGCAGTTCCTCCCGAAGGTGACCAGCTGTATGTGTAAGGAGAGGTTCCTCCTGTGGCGGAAACAGTAGCAGTAGCATTACTCGCACCATTACAAAGCAAATTATTCTGTGATGCTAATGTAACTGTCGGGCCACCACTTGCAGAAACAACAGCTGTCGTTGATGTGATACATCCAGTTGCGTCCGTGATGGTGCATGTATAAGTGCCTGCGGCAAGTCCTGAAGCAGTGGTTCCTGTTCCACCTGATGGGGACCAGCTATAAGTAAGAGCACCTGAGCCTCCTGAAGCGGCGACTGTCGCACTTCCATTATTACTTCCACAAGTTGCAGAAGAGGGTGTTATATTTTCAACAATACCGGCTGATTGTGTGACAGAAACCGTTTGGGTTTGGCTGCACCCTCCAGTTTCTGTAACCGTTACCGTATAGGTTCCAGCAGAAAGACTGTTGATGGTTTGTGTACTTCCTCCGTTTGACCACGAATACGTATAAGGTGCGGTTCCGCTAGTTGGAGTCGCGGTGGCGGTTCCGGTTGCGCCAGCACAACTTGCCTGGGTACTTCCGGTGGTATACGTAAACCCTGCAGTAGTCGTAATGTTATGGGTGATAGAATCTTTTATGCCAAAACAATTCTGCACAACGAGCTTAATGGTGTAAGTCCCTGGCGTCGCAAAAGTATGTGTTGGGCTTGTAGCTACTGAGGTATTGGCTGCACCAGAACCAGGATCTCCGAAGTCCCAACTGGAGTTCATAATATCCGAACAATTTTGAAGGCTCGTATTTGTAAATGTAACTATCAACGGAACACATCCGCTGGTTGGGCTCATCGTAAATGCAGCTGTCGGTTTGTCCGGAATATATTTCCAGAGGTCATTATAGTAGGTGAAAGGATTCCCTGCAGCACCTCCCCAAAGCCATAATCCTGAATTGTTTTTCCAGGATACAGCTCCCGTCCTTGCTCCAGGATGGTTCGCAGCTGCCGGAACAGTCATTGCTCCATAAACCGAAGGTTGAGAAGGAATAGTAGCGCCACTTACCCAGGTCCATTGATTGGTGGTCGTATTGTATTTCCACAAATCATTTTCTGATAATGCACCACGTATATCGCGAGCTCCTCCAAACAACCATAAGTTTCCGCAATCATCAGTCCACCTCGAACGGGTTTCAAGCTTGGAAGGAGGAACATTGGAGGCAGAAGCCACACATTGTGTTCCATAGACTCCCGGCTGGTTGAAGGTGCTGGAACCACTCATCCATGTCCACTGATTGGAAGGCAGATCATATTTCCACAAGTCATTTCTCATCCCTCCTCCTCCGAAATAACTGGAATCATTTCCTCCGAAAATCCAGAAGTCTCCGGTTAAATCTTTCCAGCTTGCATAAACCATTCGGCCCGAAGGTACATTGGTAGGTGCAGCAACTCCCAGAGTACCCCAGTTACCAGTAGCAGATCCAAACTGGCTCCCGTTCATCCAGGTCCAGTTATTACTTGCGATATTGAATCTCCAGAGGTCATTGAAGTTGCCATTGCCTTGTCCTCCAAAGAACCAAAGGTCT
>Ga0207068_1015_pt1 | contig 71632 bp, 92 predicted proteins | sample Alteio_BWMinCont_23_FD_153475 | JGI IMG/M metagenome (GOLD analysis project Ga0207068, IMG submission 153475) | Enriched cells from forest soil in Barre Woods Harvard Forest LTER site, Petersham, Massachusetts, United States -... | ecosystem: Environmental > Terrestrial > Soil > Temperate forest >... | reverse complement strand
GATGGCGATTTTTATTTTGAAGAGAACGAAGGCATCAGCAAAACTATTTATTTAAGCACCCGCAGCAATTATGTTTATAAAGGCAAGCTGAATTTTAAAGTAACCGACCCGGAAACTAATACGGACATGCGGGAAGCGACAACTGATGTGGTTTTTACCGCAGGCAAACCGTTTAACTATCCTTTTACAATAGATAAACTGCCAAAAAGATCATACAAGTTAAGCTATATTTTTACCGAAGAGCGGTCGCATGATATAATGGTTAAAACAGAAAGTACACCCTATGTGCTTACGCCGTACCCGGGCGCAAAACCACGGATAAACGGCGCGGATGTTTATGGTGCAAGGCCCGGCAACCCGTTTTTGTACATGATACCGGCAACCGGCAGAAAGCCAATGAGCTATTCGGCAGCAGGTTTACCTGATGGTTTGAAACTCGACAGCAGGACGGGCATTATAACAGGCGTTGTTGCGCAAAAAGGTGAATATCCTGTGGTATTTACGGTGCATAACAGTGCAGGTACAAAAACTAAAAAATTCACTATAAAAATTGGCGATGTAATAGGCTTAACCCCCGCCCTGGGATGGAACAGCTGGAACGCATTCGGCCTAACGGTAAACGACCAGAAAGCCCGCGTTGCCGCCAAAACCATGACGGATAAACTGGCCGCGCATGGCTGGAACTATATCAACATCGATGACGGATGGGAAGCCCCGCAGCGCACGGCCAGCGGCGAAATTATCCCCAACCAAAAATTCCCGGATATGAAGGGGCTGACCGGTTATGTGCATAGCCTTGGCTTAAAAATGGGTATTTACTCATCGCCAGGCCCGCGTACCTGCGGCGGTTACTTAGGCAGCTGGCAGCATGAAGACCAGGACGCCAAAACCTACGGAGATTGGGGCATTGATTATTTAAAATACGACTGGTGTTCCTATTCGGAAGTTACCAACCCAAGTCCAACGCTTGCTGATTATAAAAAAACCTTACCAGGTAATGCGTACCTCGCTGGATAAAATTCCGCGCGATATTATGTTCAGTTTTTGCCAGTATGGTATGGGCGACGTTTGGAAATGGGGCGCCGAAGTTGGCGGCAACAGCTGGCGCAGCACAGGCGATATTGAAGACACCTGGAAAAGTATGTCCACAATTGGTTTTAACCAGGTAGCCGACGGCCCTTACGCACAGCCCGGTCATTTTAACGACCCTGATATGCTGGTGGTAGGCAAAGTGGGCTGGGGCGATAACCAGCGTAACAGCCGCCTGAGCCCGGATGAGCAATATACGCATATCAGCTTGTGGAGCCTGTTATCATCACCCTTATTGATCGGTTGTGATATGGGCAAACTGGATAGGTTTACACTTGGCCTGCTTACCAACGATGAAGTGATAGCGATTGACCAGGATGCTTTGGGCAAAGAAGCCCGCCAGGCCATAAAAACCGATAATTACCAGGTATGGATAAAAGACCTGGAAGACGGCGGCAAAGCGGTTGGGGTATTTAATACATCGGATAAATATCAAACCATTACCCTGCAACTAAAGGATAATGAGCTGGGTGGCTATACCAAAATACGCAATGTGTGGGAGCAAAAATATATAATAACCAGCGGCACTAACTATACAACGAAGGTAGCGCCGCATGGGGTGGTTTTGGTGAAGTTGAGTAAGTAAGCTGCTGGGCATGGCGATGAGTTGACTCACCCCAGCATCGCTTCGCTCGCTGACCCTCTCTTCGCCTGCGGCGGAAAGAGGGTGAAGAAGGATTTCGTAAGTCCCTCTTTACCGCCCCGCGGTAGAGAGGGTGGTCGAGCGAAGCGATGACCGGGTGAGTAAACTATACGAGCGGCATAACCGCCAATTCAAAAAGTTAATATTAAAAACAGGATAAAAAGCAAGAGTATGAGCATAATATGGAAAGGCGTTTTCCCCGCCGTAACCACAAAATTCAACAGTCATGATGAAATGGACTTTGAAGCATTTAATAAAAACATCGAAGCACAGTTAGAGGCGGGTGCCAAAGGCATCATTATTGGCGGATCGCTGGGCGAGGCCAGTGTTTTAACAGATCATGAAAAAATTGAGTTGTTAAAGCAAACCGTTAAAACGGTAAACAAACGCGCGTATGTAATTTTAAACATCGCGGAGCAAACTACAAAAGCCGCCCTGCAATGTGCCGAAAATGCGTTAAAGTATGGTGCGGATGGGTTAATGATGCTGCCGCCGATGCGTTATAAAGCGGATGATGCCGAAACCCTGCATTATTTTGCAACGGTTGCAAAAAGCACACCGCTGCCTATCATGATCTATAATAACCCTTACGATTATAAGATAGAGGTTACATTGGATATGTTTGAGGAACTGGCTAAATACCCTAATATACAGGCGGTAAAAGAGTCGACCCGGGATGTGAGCAATGTTACCAGGATGATCAACCGTTTTGGCGACAGGTTTAAAATTTTATGCGGTGTGGATACGTTGGCATTGGAAAGCCTGTTTATGGGTGCTGATGGCTGGGTAGCCGGTTTAGTAGATGCATTTCCGAGGGAAACTGTAGCTATTTTTAATCTTGCCAAACAAGGCCGCCACCAGGAAGCGCTGGCTATTTATCGCTGGTTTTTGCCGGTGCTGGAGTTGGATATTCATCCAAAACTGGTACAGTACATTAAATTAGCGGAAACACAAACAGGCCTGGGTACCGAAACTGTACGTGCGCCACGTTTAGCCATTGAAGGCGATGAGCGTAAAAAGGTATTAGCTATCATTGATAAAGCAATTGCCAACAGACCCGAGTTGCCGGTTGGTAGCTGGGGTATTGAGGCAGAGGTTGATATTACCGGGGTGAGTTAATTAAAGAAGCAAACAAAAATGTCATTTCGACGAGGAACGAGGAGAAAACTTATACGCTATGCAAAGCGGATTATGCAAACAGTATAAGTTTTCTCACTCCGTTCAAAATGACATAATCCTATCTACACAACTATGGATACAAGAAATTTAATAGGTAATAACTATTTACCAGCAACCGGTAAGAAGTTCAGGGCAGCGGACCCTTCATTAGGCATTGACCTGCCGGGCGATTTTTACGCCGCCAGTATATCGGAGGCTGATGCTGCGGTAAACCTCGCCGATAAGGCATTTAATGAATACCGCAGCCTGGGCGGCGACAAAAAAGCAGCTTTTTTGCGCGGCATAGCCGATGAAATAAAAGCGTTAAACGATATTATTATCGAACGTGCAATGGGCGAAAGCGGCCTGCCTGCGCCGCGTTTACAGGGCGAACTTAACCGCACCACCAACCAGTTATATATGTTCGCCGACCTGCTTGAAGAAGGCTCGTGGGTTGAAGCTATCATCGATACCGCTATTCCCGACCGCAAGCCCTTGCCAAGGGTTGATATCCGTAAAATGATGGTGCCTTTAGGCCCTGCCGTAGTATTTGGGGCAAGTAATTTTCCGCTGGCTTATTCGGTTGCCGGAGGCGATACTGCGGCGGCGCTTGCTTCCGGTTGTCCTGTTGTGGTAAAGGCGCATCCGGCGCATCCAGGTACAAGCGCACTTGTTGGAGGCGCTATTAAAAAAGCTGCGGAACAAACCGGTATGCCCGGAGGCGTGTTTTCGATGCTTTATGATGATGGCTATGCCATTGGCGAAGCATTGGTAACACACCCGAAAACTAAAATAGTGACTTTTACCGGCTCGCTTAAAGGTGGAATGGCTTTAATGAAAATGGCCAGGGAACGCGATGAGCCTATCCCCGTTTTTGCCGAAATGGGCAGCGTTAACCCGGTAGTTTTATTGCCGCAAGCGCTTGAAAACCGCGCTGAAGAGCTGGCAAAAACTTATACAGATTCTATCACGATGAGCGCCGGGCAGTTTTGTACTAACCCGGGTTTGTTGCTGGCGGTTAAGTCAGCAGGGTTGGAGCGGTTTAAAAAAACACTTGGCGAAGGGGTAGCAAATGTGGGTTCGGCTACGATGCTTACATCAGGAATATGCGCCAACTTTGGTAAATTATCAAAAGAGCGGCTTGCTGAAAGCGAGGTGACTGTTATCGCCCATTCGGATAAATTGAATAGCGAAAAAATCAATCAAAGCCTTGCCGTGGTAACCGAAATTACTGCTGCTGCTTTTTTGGCTGATGAAAAATATAAAGAAGAAGTCTTTGGGCCGTATTCTATGTTAATTGTTGCCGATGATATTGCACAATTGGAACAAGTGCTTGGCTCGCTGCACGGGCAGTTAACCGCTACTGTGATGGCTGATGCCGATGAACTTCCAAAATACAAATCGATAACTGATAAACTGGCAAATTTAGCCGGAAGGGTGATATTAAATGGCCCGCCAACCGGTGTTGAAGTAGGCAATGCGATAATGCATGGCGGCCCGTTCCCGGCAACATCAGATAGCCGTTTTACATCTGTGGGCACATCATCCATCAAACGTTTTGTAAGGCCGGTTTGCTGGCAAAACTGGAGCGAAGATTTGTTACCTGATGAATTGAAAATAGCCAATCCGCTGAAGATTTGGCGATTGGTTAATAATGAATTTACGAAAGAATAAGTCTTAAGTCCGAAGTCGAAAGTCTTAAGTCGGGAAGAACCGACTTAGGACTTTAGGCTTAAGACTTCAGGCTAAACAAATAATATGACAAAAACATTCTTCTGTATAGATGCACATACCTGCGGTAACCCGGTGAGGCTGGTTGCCGGTGGCGGACCTAATTTGGTCGGCGATAATATGAGCGAAAAACGCCAGCATTTTTTAAAGGAATATGACTGGATACGCAAAGGCCTGATGTTTGAGCCGCGCGGCCATGATATGATGTCGGGCAGTATACTTTACCCGCCGCACGACCCTGCAAATGATGTGGCTGTGTTGTTTATCGAAACCAGCGGATGCCTGCCGATGTGCGGGCACGGCACTATCGGCACAATAACCATTGCTATTGAAGAAGGGTTGATCATACCGAAAACACCCGGCATTGTAAGGATGGAAGCGCCTGCCGGTTTGGTTTTGATTGAATACAAGCAAGAAGGTGCAAAAGTTAAATCAGTTAAACTTACCAATGTGCCGGCATACCTTGCTGCTGAAAATCTGGAAGTAGAGTGCCCTGATTTGGGTATGCTTACGGTTGACGTTAGCTACGGTGGAAATTTTTATGCTATTGTTGACCCGCAGGCCAACTTTAAAAACCTGGATGATTATACTGCAGATCAACTGATATCATGGAGCCGTGTTTTAAGGCAGCGGATAAATGAGAAATATACATTTGTCCATTCCGAAAACCCAACTATTAACGGATGCTCGCATATCTTATGGACAGGCAAAACCATATCCCCCGAAGCTACTGCCCGTAACGCTGTTTTTTACGGCGATAAGGCGATTGACCGCTCTCCTTGCGGCACAGGCACGTCAGCCCGCATGGCACAATGGCATGCCAAAGGGAAATTAAAAAAGGGCGATAAATTTATCCATGAAAGCATTATAGGCAGCCAATTTATCGGCACCGTTGAAGATGAAGTTATGATTGGCGATAAACCTGCTATCATCCCTGGCATTGAAGGCTGGGCAAGGGTGTATGGTTATAATACTATAAAAATTGATGATGATGATCCGTATGCATATGGGTTCCAGGTGATATGACATTTAATTGTGCGCCTTTTGTAGAGACGCAATACTTGCGTCTCCCGCCATTAAAGCATCTTAAAGCGGTTAATTTACATGCGTGATTTGTATGGGTGAATTGCAAACGGGAGACGCAAGTGTTGCGTCTCTACAACATGGGTGCAGATTTTTTCATCTGAACAGCCTTTTAACCCAATATCCTTTCCATAACCAAAAGCCGGAAAGTACGATGATGGGAAATATTACCCATCTAACCGCATTGGCGGCATAATGCAGGTGCGCGACAGGGCCATAAATATAACCGATAACCGGGATGCTCAGCAGGATATGCGCCCAGCGGATGATCTTTCGTTCGGTTGCGGCCTTCATGTCAGTACTCCAGTTCCTGGCAATCGAAACCTGCCTCATGCAGGAGCGATTCGATATAGCGGGGCGAAATATCGTTGGCCTCTATCCTTAAAATATTATCACAATCTTCCAGGTCGAAGTTCCAGCCGGTAATAGCCGGAACAGCGGTCAGCAAGGGTTTTACCTCCCTAACATGTTCTGGTTTTTCAACGCTTGTTACAAATATCAGTATGTCCATTTTTGTAAGTCTTGAGTCTTAAGTTTTATGTCCTAAGTCGAAAATTCTAAGCCCAAAGCAAACAGTGTGACTTTAGACTTAAGACTTCGGGCTTCAGACTTTATTCAGTTGTTTTCCCGGGGGCTTACTGTGCAAAATCATCCCAGTTGTGGCGATGGCCCCACCTGCCGTGACTGCATTTTTCCTCCCATTTTTGTTTAAACTTTTCCCTTTCTTCTGGGCTCATGTTTTTAAATTTTTCGGCCATGCCGTGGCGCATCCATGGGGCACCGCCCCTATGGCCGCCTTTACCAAAACCAAACAGTATTTTGCATAAAATAAATATGCCCATGGCCTGCCAAAAGGTGATAACACCTACATGTAATATGCCCGGCAGTAAATAGTTCCATAAATTCATCACCACAAAGCTGATGAGCGCCAGGAAAGCGACTATTCCGAATGGAATAAATATAAATTTCCTTCTATAAAAAAATGATCTCATGTTTTTAATTTTTAATATTCTGTTATTTCCTCATACAATTGACGCAGCCTTTTGCGCAAATGAACAACCGCATACCGCTTGCGCGATACCAGGGTTTGTATATTTTCGCCGGTACGTTCGGCTATTTCTTTAAATGGGATGTCATCCAATTCCTGCCAGATAAAAACCTGCCTTTGTTCTTCAGGCAGTTCATCCAATGCAAAAAATAATTGTTCCCAAAACAAGTTGCGCAGGTACTCCGTTTCCGGGGTTGTTGCTTCCGTCATCAGTATGGCTTTAAAGTCCGGCGCTTCATCGCTATCTTCATCGGGCAGCATATCGTCCAGCAGCGTTTCAGTATGCTTTTTATGCTTATCAATTATTTTATTACGGGCCACACGGTACAGCCATGCGCCTGTTTGTTCAATAGGTTCTGAATTTATTACCGAGCTGAACTGGTACCAAACATCCTGCAGGATGTCTTCCGCATCGGCGTCATTTTTCACCCTTCGCCTTATAAAGCCGAGCAAGTTTTTACCATATGCGCTTATTGCATGCAGTATGGTGTTGTTCTTCTCTTCGGGCATTACGGCTGTGATCAATGTATTATTGTTTAAATATAGAGACGATTGTGTTTTTAAAACATTTTAATTTAATTTTAAAAAGTTCATGGATCATAGTCCATGGTTCATAGCGACTTGCAGACGCTGAGGGTTATGAACTATTAACGCCCAATGCAGCTACTATGAACCATGAGCTATGAGCTATGAGCCATCAAACTAATCGAATTAACTATTACAACATCCTGGCTATGCTTTTGGCCTCGTGTTTGGCTATGGTTATTCCGTTCGAATTAGTGCTGTTATCGTACGCTATACTTGGCCCGGCGCATTACCTTACTGAAATATCATGGCTTAACGGGCGGCAGTTTTTTACCTTAAAAAAGTACGACTACATCCCCATCATATTGGTGTTACTAATTTCCCTCCTGCTTAAATTGCCTTATGCTAACCTGATTTTTTACACTTTTGGGTTAGCCCTGGTATTACTTGTCATCAAAAGAACGGTTAACCGTATAGCTGCTTTTATCTTAATTATTATTGCAGGATACTTTTTACTCACCAATAACATACTACGGACCATCTTCGGGCTATACGTACCCACGATTATCCACGTGTATATATTCACAGGGGCATTTATGTTATTTGGAGCGTTGAAAGATAAAATTGTTTCAGGTTACCTGGCCTTTGCTTTTTTTTTACTCTGCCCGGTATTGTTATGCGTTTTGTTTACATCGTACCATAACTCAACTGCGGCCTGGGCCATCAGCAATTACGGGGATTTCGGCCGGTTGAATACCACTGCCCTTCGCAGCCAATCAATTAATATTTATACCAACCAGGCCAGTATTATTTTAACAAGGCTGATAGCATTTGCCTATACCTATCATTATATCAACTGGTTCAGCAAAACACGGATCATCAACTGGCACCGAATATCCATCACGAAAGCAGTAATTATTGGTATGATATGGGCTGCATCAGTAGCGCTTTACTTTTACAATTACCGCATAGGTATTAAGTGGCTTTTTTTACTTAGCCTGGTGCACGTAATATTGGAATTCCCGCTTAACCACCGTAGTTTTATTGGGATAGGAAGGGAGGTGAAGAAGGGTTTGGGTTGATTAAGTTGAGTTGGTGAGTGGTTGATTAGGTTGGATTTTAGTTTTGGCTTAACTAAATTTGATTGTTTATTTGTTCACTATATAACCACTCACTTAATCAACTTAGTCAACCACTCACCAACATTAACTACTCACTTAATCAACTCAATCAACCACTCACTAAACAATGGCCTACAACACAAAATTAGCAGACAGGGTACGCGAAGCATTGGTTCATTGGCCTGATGTGGAAGAAAAAGAAATGTTTCGCGGCGTTTGTTTTATGGTGAACGGGAAGATGTGCGTATGCATAAGCGAAAATGAATTATTATGCCGCATCGGCGCGGAGCAAATGGAGGCTGCCCTGGAAAATAATTATGTACGCCAAATGGTTATGGCAAGGGATAAGCCAAGTAAGGATTTTGTGTACGTAAGCGAAGAAGGCTTTTTGCGCCAAAAGGATTTTGACCATTGGATAAAACTGGCATTGGATTTTAACCCGAAGGCTAAGGCATCGAAAAAGAAGTAAACCCGGATTCAAATTACAGCTTCGTTTTCACTAACTTCATCCCTAAATTATACTAATCACGGTATGGATAGCATCTCAAAAAAACTTAAATGGCAAACTGTTAAATGGGCTGTATTACTGGCTTGTTTTGTCATTACATTAAAAACTTACGCCCAACCAGCTATTGATATTGATCCAAAGGCAAAAGCAATCTTAACTGCTATGGATAATTCGACAGAGGAATGGAACAAAGGGCACCTGGATGCTTTTATGGAAATGTATTACCCAACAGCAACCATGATGATGCCAACTGGGCCTGTGGGATTGGATGCCATTAGGTCATTATATCAAACCAAATATTTTAACGGTGGCATGCCCAAACAGAATTTACGCTATTCGGATATGGACGTGCGTTTTTTGGGAAAAGGTTACGCTTTATTAACAGGGGCTTTCACTTTGTATGGAAATAATTTGCCCGAGCGTTCGGGCCGGTACTCATTGGTAATGATCAATACCAAACATGGGTGGAAAATATTGCATGATCATTCGGGTTGATCTTTGAAGAAAAGATTTATGAAGCTTGAGAAACTTCGTAGGTCTGATTGTTTTCCTCGTTCAATTTTTCCTTTTTTTTCCTGGCGTATAATAAATACATCACGATAGAAACATTTAAAATTATGCATGCAAGCCGCACTATTTGCCAATGCGTTGGGCTTTGATTTAAAGAGAGGTTAATACCAATTTCAACAAATATTAATATTGAAGTAAAATAACTCCAGAATACCTTATCTTCCTTTTCCATGTTTAATTTAAACTAATAGTTGTTTACTCTAACCCTAAATATTCTTTCTGTTTTATCTCCACCAAACCCGATGTTTGATCTCGCCGCAGGTAAATGCTCACCTGGTAAAAATTATTATCGTACAAATAAATATTGTTGCTGGCATCAACGCCCCGGAATTTTAGCTCAAGCCCATATCTTTTGGCCTGGCCTATCATGTTAATAATAAACTGCGAATCGGTTGAGGTGTAGTCAACAGTGCGTAATACGGTGCCGTTATAAAGTTTTGAATAAGCGCCTACGATAATTTTTTCGGTATTTGGCTTTGCCGTGATGTTTTTAAAATATTCCAGTTCCTGGCCGTTAACATCTTCGGTATAATCCTGGTTAAATTTATTTCCCTGCAGCAAGGTGTTATAAACCTCGCCATTAGTAAGGTTGGTGAAATAAATAAGGTCGCTAAACTTTATGCTTTGCGCCTGTGTTACGAGGCCGCCGCAAAGCATTATGAGCAAAAGGATAAGGTATTTTTTCATTTTGAACGTAAATGGTTCTTCAAATATACTTTTTTAATACTTAACTCAATTACCCGGATGATAGGTTTTTTCGGCATGCTTCAACACATCCGCCTTATAAAACAAAACATCCTTAAACTTACCGTCAATATACATGCCAGCCTGGTCGGTATAGTGATTTGAAGCAGGATCGAAAGATTCGCCGCCTGTTTCAACCGTTTTTGCCTTAATACGGGTACCAAATTCCACAGCTGCTATGAAACTGTTGCCCGAATATCCATAGCGTTTTTTTGTATTTATGGGGCGGCTTACAAACGATGGCAACTGCCCGAACAATGACGAAGTTTGCCCAACCGGAATACTTGGATCATTATCATTAAACGTTATTCCATCTGCCGGGCGCTGGTAACGGTTAATATCGCCCCATTGAAGTTTCCATGTCCCGTATTGTTTTTTTAGAAAGTTTAATGAGCTGTTAAGCGAATCCAGCAGCTGTTTGTTACTGATAGTTTGCAGCATTGCGTGTGTGCGGGTGGTTTGATAGACACTTGCTTCTGAAGTTTTTACAGGCGGGATAACCCGCATTATTAATGTGCCCCAGTTGACGGCAAGCGTTGTTGCGATGGAATTGGCTTCCGAACGTTTGTCCCATTGTTTTAAAATTTGGATGGGTTCGGCAAGCGTTTGTTTTAATGAATCGGGCGCGGTATCATAAGCTTTGAAGAGCGGCGGCAGCAGATCGTCAAAAGCAGTTAGGTAATGATCGTAGCCTTTAGCAATCAAACCATCAAGCGTTATGTTTTTGGCGTTGCTTAAAAGTTTTATGGCATTAACTGCCCGGTAGTTTTGGCCATCGGGCGCCATGTAGACAGGATATTTTGTTTTATCAGGACTGCTTTGGCCTGACGAGACATATGGCGTTGAATTACAATTTTGTATCCAGCCGGTAGCTGGGTTGTAAACGTGTACAATTTCATCTAATGTGTGCACCCCCTGCCATTCGGTAGCGGGGGTGGTACCATCAACAGGTAGTGTCCAGTCAAGTTTTTGGTCGCGTTTTGGCATAAAATTGCCGTACCAAAAGGCGATGTTGCCCTGGTCATCGGCGTAAACGGTATTGTTGGTAGCATTGCTGAGCAACCCCATTGCCTTTTTATATTCGGCGAAGGTTTTGGCTTTGGTGATGAGCCACGATTCAAGCAAGGCATTGTACGAGCGGTTGTTGGCTTTTAACGCCAGCCATTTACCATCCCTGCTGCCAAGCACCGGCCCATGATGGGTGTAATAACCCGTAATTGTTTTTTGGTCGAAATGATCGCCATTTTTAACTTTTAATACCAATTTACGGGTGGTAACAGGTTTTAGGGCGCCGTTATATTCATAGAACCATTGGTCATCCTTTTTGCTTACTTTTTCGGCATACAGGTCGCCAACATCGGCATTGCTGCTGGTATGCATCCAGCCGCAGTGTTGGTTAAAACCCTGGTAAACAAAAAACTGCCCCCAGGTAACAGCGCCATAAACATCAAGCCCTTCATCGCTCACCATTTGTACCTCGCCGCGAAAATAAAACGGCACATGAGGGTTAATGTACAGCAAAGCATGCCCGGAGGCTGACCTTGACGGCGCTATTGCAAAGCCATTTGACCCAATTTCCCTTTCTTCCAAATCCGGCTTATTAATTGCCCCTAATTTTTCACTCCCGCCGCTATAAAAGTCGTGTGTTTCGCTCAAATTTATGCCGCCGGTAACAGTTGCCGAAACACTTCCATCGGTAAACATAAGCGCGTACCATGGCTCAAAGTGTTGAAATACAGTAGGTTTAACGTCAGGATGTGTGTATAGAAAATAGTTCACACCGTCAGCAAAAGCATCCATTAATTTCCTAAACCAGGGGGCACTTGCCTTGTAATCTTTAATGGCATCAGCAGTATCTGCAATTAATTGCAGCTGCACATCCGTGTACAAATTTTTCCCGCCATCAACTTCCGACTGCCGGCCAAGCTGGTATAAATAGTTTTGTTCAATACCTTTAAAATTATCTTCGCATTCAGCGTACATCAAACCGAAAACGGCCTCAGCATCTGTTTTGCCATAAATATGCGGAACGCCCCAATTATCGCGGATGATGGTTACAGCCTTTGCTTCCTGTCTAAACCTTTTAATATCGCTTTCAGTACGCTTTTGGGCCGCCACAATAAAAGGGGAAAGAAAAAATACAAAAAATAACAGTTTTGTCATCGTAACGATAGTTTTACTAAACAATTCAAAATGAAAGCTGCCTGTTGATGCCATTTTTTTAAATTAATGTTACTTTTACAGTTTTAAAGATAATATTATTAATTAGTTGCCGTTTCAATCAGGTGACGCTTAAATATAGCTGAAATTGAATTGATTAGGTATTATTTTTGCAGTAATCAAAAAATGAAATTTTAATTTATTGATCACAAAGATCGGTAAAATCTAAATAAAGAGCTTGGATAGATCATTAAACATGTTATCTGAGATTTAGTTGATCAGCATTGTTTGATTATGATGTTGTGTGCGTTCCGGGGTGAGATACGGAACGCATTTTTTTTGCCCGGTAACGTTCCCGATTTTGCTTTTATAAAACACAATTATACTTTTTCCTTTTAATAGTAATCCAAAACAATTTGTGGTATATTTTATTATCATATAAATAAATCACAGTTATGAAATACGCATATATTTTTGGCTCAAACGCTTTTGTTGTCCCCAGCAAGGTTGTTACCTATGCCGATAATGAAGAAGACAAAGAATTTTTAAGGATCAACGCCATTTATCACGATCTGCCACCGGCCGCAGGGCAATCACACCTTGATATTGATATTAATATTAAAGATACCGATGGGACGCCCATATTGATGCTGGCTAACCTTACCTTAAATTCAGCGCCATATAGCGTTAAAAAGGAGCGCGACAGCATAGAGATTTTAAGGGGCGATGGCTCATTGATTATTCACGTACACCAACTTGATGATGAATCGGCAATGGGCCTTGAACATAATATTACCGCCGAGTTTGAAGTAAACATGCCTATTGTTGTCATCCGTATTAATGGCGATTTTATGCTTGGCAACCTTCATATCAGCGCCGAAAACGAAAAACTGTTTATTAACGGCAACGGTTATGGTAACTCGGTATTGGCCGGTAGCAATCAATTGAAGTTTACAGCGGATGGGGTGGTGTTGTAGAGCGAGTTTGCAGTTTTGAGTTTCCAGTTGGCGGTTTGGGAGAATTAAACATTCCGAAATCGAAATTCTCCGAAGGAGTCCTTTGTACCGAAATCCGAAATTACTCATGAACTTTCTTTCCGTACATGGCCATTACCAGCAGCACCATCCGGTTATACGTATCAAGCCCCTGGGGCTGGTTATTTACTTTCAGGAACCTGTCGTAAAAAAGACTGCTAAATATATCTGCTTTGCCCTGGTAGGCGAGCCAGTATTTACGTTCGGCCTTAAAATCATTATGCACTGCGGTAGATATTCGTGGCTTTAACTGGTTGTTTGCCGAACTATCACGGTAACGCAATGCGTGCATAAATTCATCCACAGCAAGGTAATAGGCCGAATAACGCAGTAAACGGTCTTTCGAACCTATCCCAGCAAGGAAACCAACAAAATTTGCTTCATCCTCGGGGCCATAACCCATCTGGTGCGACATCTCGTGACACGCAGTAACAGGTCTGTCGAACACCGGCATTTCATAATTCATTTGCGCTTCGCCAGTAAACGGGTTATAATAGCCTGACGTGCCCATGTAGTTGATTATGGGCGTTAATATCGAGGATTTTATACCCGGATAATAAGTACGAAAATTTACCGAATCTGCGGATAATTTGCTAACCGCCTGTATAGCCGTTTTATAAATAATATTGTTGCTTTGCGACAGGTCGGTGAGGGTTACCCGGGCGCGGCAGGCATTGGCGCTATCTATCAGCATAGTGGTAACGGCTTTTAGGTCGGCCGTGGTATAATTTGTGTCGCGCAGGTTAAGGCGCTCACCTGCTGATGGCCTGAAATAATTCATCCCCCAAAAGAGATAAAATATCAGTATCCCCGTTTGCACACCAATTAATATACCCATAAGAAAAACGCCGACTTCTTTAAATTGCTTTTTGAAAGCCAGTTTGCTAAGCTTGAACAAGGCATAAACCAGGTATGCAATAACACCAATATAAATCACATCGCCCACGCTAAAAGGGAACAGGTTGAAAACGGGATGAAGTATATGGCAGATAAACGGATACAAGCCTTCGGAATAATAACGTTCAATAAACAGCGGGTGATCAGCAAGCGCCATCAGCAAAAAAATGGCAATAGCCAGGGCAAGGATCGTGATTGCCCGTGTTTTTACTTTTTTGCTGATATTGACGTTGAACATTTGGTGGTAAATATAACGCTTAATGAAACTGCGCAAAATAATGGTTTATTGTGCGGATTTGGTAGAAGCGCAAAATCATAACCCCAGCGGGGTTAAACGTCGGTAGAAAAAAGAAATACATAGAAGGTGCGTGCCGTACGGAACCTGGCGTTGTTGCAGTGCGGCCATGTTGCGTACCTGACGGCACACTCAACGTTCCTTAATTGAATTTTTTACCGACCTTATGCGCCTACAGCGCATTTAAAAACCCAAGTAAACGAAATTGATGAAGAGATAAAAGACGGGCATTACAAAACCATTCATTATCCTACTTTTATTTTCAAACAATTTTATATATTTTTGTGTAAATCAAACTTAGTGTAATAAATACACTAAGAAATAAAATTTAATGGACGCCAGTATAAAGCAAATCACCATCCCCAAAACAGTGCTCCGAATAGCCGTCGGCGCTATGTTTTTTTTGGCTGGATTGTGCTTTGCCAGCTGGACATCCCGTATCGTGACGATACAGCACACTTTTGGGCTGTCGTACGCCGCTTTAGGCGCTGTACTGTTTTCACTGCCGATTGGCTTAACGTGTTCCCTTCCATTTTCGGGCTGGGCCATCACAAAGGCTGGTAGCAAAAAGTTGCTGCTTTGCGCTGTATTGGTATATGGTTTCGCGCTTGTTAGTTTAGGGTTGGCGCAAAATACGTTTCAATTAGTGATAAGCCTGTTTTGTTATGGTTTTGCGGGAAACACACTTAATATTTCTGTAAACACGCAGGCCGTTGCTGTCGAAGGCATGTATGATAAACCTATTATGGCTTCTTTTCATGGCTTATGGAGCCTCGGAGGGTTTACTGGCGCCGGCATAGGTATTTTTATGATTGGCCATGGGGTTAGTCCCTTTCATCATTTCGCCGCTATTTTAGTGATCCTGATCATCGGCGTCATTGTGGTTTCGGGATATCTTTATAACGATGTTGAAACAGCTAAAAGCTCATCCTCAGCTTCCATATCTTTTCTGGAAAAGATCATTGATTTTTTTCAAAAGCTCACCAGGCTATTTGTCCCTTTAATCCCTTTGGGAATTATTGCCTTCTGCTCCATGATCTGCGAAGGTGCCATGTTCGACTGGAGCAATATTTATTTTAAAAAAGTAATACTTGCACCGCCTTTTTTGGTAGGTTTTGGCTTCGCCGCTTTCATGTCGACCATGGCTACAGGCAGGTTGTTTTTTGCGGATAGGTTCGCCCATCGTTATGGCTTAAAACGCACTTTGCAGGTTAGTGGTTCGTTAACAGCAGCAGGCCTGCTCATTGCCGCGCTTTTACCCTATTTCTATACAAGCATCGCCGGATTTTTATTAGTTGGCGCAGGTGTATGCTCGGTGGTTCCAATGGTATACAGCGCTGCCGGAAAATCAAAAGCAATGTCGCCGGGCGTAGCCATTACGGTTGTATCTACCATTGGTTTTGTGGGCTTTTTGGTTGGGCCGCCGGTTATTGGTTTTATTGCCAGCTTGGCAACGCTAAGGGCGTCGTTTATATTTATAGCCGTTATGGGCGCCAGCGTGGTTATATTATCATCACGGGCCAGGTTATAGCTATTCTTTCTCCAGGTCTTCTTCGGTAGGGTTTAATAAGTATTCAAAGTTTTCATGCCCATTATGAAAAATAAACTTCACCCTTTCTTTGCGCACATCTATATCCAGCGACATTGCGCCGAGCGTAGCAGGCAGGTTATCCCTTATTAATTTCAAATCGGTAACGTGTGGCATTTCAACAAAAATATCGTCCTGTTGTGCTTCAATTTTCCAGCCGGGAATATGGGCGTTTCTTAAAGTGTCAATCCATTTTTGCTGATATGCGTTCATAAAATTGATGTTTTAAAAATAAAGGGATAACGCTGCTAATAGTTTTAATTTTTTATTGGTTTAAAATCCTACAAAAACGCCGCCGGTTACCTGCACACGGCCCAATTTAGGTATGTTATGAATTTTTCGACCTACAAAAACGGTATCGGTATTGTAATATCCGTATTTCCAGTCGTTGCTTCCCGGCTGAAACCCGGCACCAAGGTAAAAACCTGTATTAAACGGTATTTTACCCTTGCCAAGTTTTGCATTAAAATGCAGAAAGTTAAGAAAATTTTTGCTTGATAATCCAATATAGCCCTGCCTGTAATGTAACTCCAGCTTTTGGCCTACCTGGTCGGGAGTTGGAACATAATTTAACGGTGCAATATTAGTAAATACGCCAAGAAACTCGCCGAATTCAAGATTTAGCCACGAAGATATAGGGCTACTCTTGCTTGTTAACCGACCTCCAATATAAAATGTGCTTGTTGAGAAAGCGCTCCCAACGTTCAAATTCACACCAAAATCAAAAGGCCCCCCGATAATGCCAAAATCGACCAACGTATTGACCCTTCGACTTTCAACAAGATTGTAATTAGCCCTTGTCCACTGATCAAAAGCCTGCCGGTTAATGGATGTGCTGCTTATGCCCATCGCAAAAAACAACATGCTATCGGGCTGCAAATTATATCCGTTGCGCTGGCAAAATGAACTTTGCGATAATAGCAATAAACAAAGCACCATTGCTATCTTTTTTACCGCCGGTGCAACACAAACTCCATTGGGTTTGGTGTATGCAGGCACAGCCCCAGCCAAAAACAGCAATAGCATGCGATGGCTGGTATTTAATAGATATTTAAATATCATCTTCATTGTATTAAAATTTTAGAAAAAATAATTTCAAAGGCATGGCCTATCCCGTATCAATGCGATACAGGGCAGCGTGAAAAAAACCTTTAAAAAATAGAGGCAAGCCGGAGAAACCCGGCAGAAAAGCATACGATGAAAAATCAGATCCTAAGCGACCGAAGGGTTAAATAACACTGTTGGCGGATATAACTTAAGTTATTAATAAAGGCGGTTGTCTTTAATATAACAAGCAAAGTAAATATGCTGAAAATCAATACAAAACCGGGCGTTGCTACTTTAACTAAAAAATTTACCGCCTTGCGTTTATTTTCAATTACCGTTTTAAAAGCGCCGTGAAGTTGTGTGTAAGCGTTGTTTGAACCGTTATCGTTATGCAGGTAATAAGCGGTAATTTTTACGCCGGCAGGGTTATAGCGGGGATGAAAAATAGCATAGGCCGACACCACAAAAAGGTATATCACTAACAGCAATAGCGAGAGGCATGTCTTAATGTGATGTCCGTAGGTTTTCACTTGTTAAATAATTAACCATATGAAATTACAACATATTATTTAAAGTGTTTCATAAAATAGTTGTTACAATATTATAATAATAAATATTTTACAAAAGGGGCATGGGACATCGAAGTCGGAAAAGTTTTGCAGCAGCTACATTCCGACTTCGAACTTCCGACTTTCGACTTTCGTACTTTTTCACCATCTTGCATGCATAAACCTGTACTGTGAATAATAAGATAGAATTACTCAAGAAAAAACGCGCTGAAGCTAATTTAGGTGGCGGCAAAGCACGTATTGAAAGCCAGCATAAAAAAGGAAAGCTAACAGCGCGCGAACGTTTGCATTTTTTGATGGATGAAGGCTCCTTCCAGGAAATCGGGATGCTCGTGGCCCACCGTTCCACTGATTTTGGGATGGAAAATGAAAAATATCCCGGCGACGGGGTAGTTACGGGTTATGGTACAGTAAACGGGAGGCTGGTTTATGTTTTTTCACAGGATTTTACTGTCTTTGGCGGATCATTATCAGAAACCCATGCCGAAAAGATCTGTAAAATAATGGACCTGGCCATGAAGAATGGTGCACCTGTTGTTGGTTTAAACGATTCGGGTGGAGCACGTATACAGGAAGGCGTGGTGTCATTAGGTGGCTATGCCGATATATTTTATAAAAACACCATGGCATCGGGTGTGGTGCCGCAAATATCTGCCATTATGGGGCCCTGCGCCGGCGGGGCTGTATATTCACCTGCAATAACGGATTTTATTTTAATGGTTGAAAACACCTCGTACATGTTTGTTACCGGGCCTAACGTGGTAAAAACTGTTACACACGAAGTTGTTACTTCGGAAGAGTTGGGCGGGGCGACTGCACATGCCACCAAATCGGGTGTCACTCATTTTGCCTGTGCCAACGAGATTGAGGCTATTCAAAATGTAAAAAAGCTATTGAGTTATATGCCTCAAAATTGTGAGGACAGGGCTCCGGCATTACCCTATGAAACAAAAAACGAATTACGGCCAGAACTCAACACATTAATGCCTGAAAATGCTTCTCAGCCTTATGATATAAGGGAAATTATGGATCACGTGATCGATAGCGGGTCGTTTTTAGAGGTACATAAAGATTTTGCAGAAAATATTGTGGTTGGGTTTGCCCGCCTTGCTGGGCGTAGTATTGGGATAGTTGCCAACCAGCCTGCATTTTTGGCGGGGGTGCTTGATATTCATTCCTCCACCAAAGGCGCAAGGTTTGTACGTTTTTGCGATAGTTTTAATATTCCGCTGCTGGTATTTGAAGATGTGCCCGGCTTTTTACCCGGCACCGACCAGGAATGGAATGCGATTATTACCAACGGCGCCAAATTGCTGTACGCATTTTGCGAGGCAACAGTTCCGCGTATTACGGTAATTACCCGTAAAGCATATGGCGGCGCTTATGATGTGATGAACTCTAAACACATCGGCGCTGATATGAACTATGCATGGCCATCGGCGGAGATTGCCGTAATGGGTGCAAAAGGCGCAGCCGAAATTATTTTTAAACGTGAGATCATTGCCGCCGAAGATAAAGAAGCCAAATGGAAAGAAATGGAACTTGCCTATTCCGACATTTTTGCCAACCCTTACCGGGCCGCGGAACGTGGTTTTATTGATGAGGTGATAGAGCCATCCGAAACCAGGTTAAAATTGATCCACGCCTTTAAAATGCTGGAGAACAAAGTAGTAAATAATCCGAGGAAAAAGCATGGGAATATCCCATTGTAAAAAGGAGGTTAAAGGCAAAAGGTTAAAGGCGAAAGGTAGAAAAATATCTCAACCTGCGCTTCTTCCAAAAACCTTTTACCTTTCGCCTTTTACCTTTCACCTATAAAAATGATCTCCATCGAACAAATAACCCCCGAATTAACCTGGCGCTTACGCCGGGATGTGCTGTATCCTGCCAAAAAACTATTTGAAATGGAACTGGAACAGGACACTTATGGCACTCATTTCGGCGCATTCAATAATGTTAAGCTTGTCGGGGTGGTTTCCCTGTTCCAAAAAGGGACAGATTTTCAGTTCCGCAAGCTGGCTGTCGACCCATCGCTGCAAAAAACCGGTGTAGGTAAAAACCTGGTTCAATATATTACTGAATATGCGCAGGAAAACGGCGGCACAAGGATTTGGTGCAATGCGCGGGTAACAGCTATCGGGTTTTATTTAAAAGCGGGTTTTGTTCAAACCGGGCAATTGTTTTCAAAAAATGGGGGAGATTATAAGATCATGGAAAAACCCATCTTCCCCATCTCCTGCTGAAAAAAACCGGCCTGTTTAAACAGGCCGGCCTAACTAACTAAACCAATCTTTCGAAAAAAATTACTCGCCGCAAAGGAACGGGTAAAAGATAAATTCGATGTTAAGGCATTGTCAATTCTGACCGCTGATTTAACATGATTTTTTTGATTTCGCTGATTTAATTTTTCAATTGCCCCCAACAACAGGACAACACATACACAGCTTTTGGCTTTGGTCTTTCTGCTTTCTGCTTTCAGCTTTACCTTTCGCCTTTAACCTTTCACCTTTATAACTATATTTGCGTTCGTTTTTTAATAAAAAGATATGGCTAAAAAGAAAGAAGATGCCCCAAAGCATATTAATGTCGTAAATAAAACTTCCCTGGCGTTTTTCGAAAAATATATCAATAACCCCTCTCCTACCGGTTTTGAGTGGAAAGGCCAGGAGTTATGGCTTGAATATATAAAGCCCTATATCGATGACCATTATGTTGACAATTATGGCACCGCAGTAGGCATTATCAATAAAAAAGCTGAATATAAAGTTGTTATTGAGGCACATGCCGATGAAATATCGTGGTTTGTAAATTATATTACCAGCGATGGCCTTATCTATGTGATCCGCAACGGTGGTTCCGATCACCAGATAGCGCCTTCAAAACGGGTGGATATCCATACCGACAAAGGCATAGTAAAAGCTGTGTTTGGCTGGCCCGCCATACATACTCGTACAGCAGGTGAAAAAGAAGAGGCGCCAACGCTTAAAAACATTTTTTTGGATTGCGGATGCACTTCAAAAGACGAAGTTGAAAAGCTGGGCATCCACGTAGGTTGTGTAATTACCTACGAAGATCAATTCATGGTGCTTAACGACCGCTACTATGTTGGCCGCGCCCTTGATAACCGCGCCGGTGGTTTTATGATAGCCGAAGTTGCCCGCCTGTTAAAAGAGAACAAAGTAAAGCTGCCTTTTGGCTTATACATTGTAAACGCAGTACAGGAAGAAATTGGCCTGCGGGGCGCCGAAATGATAGCCCATCACATTAAACCAAATGTGGCTATCGTTACCGATGTTACACATGATACGCAAACCCCAATGATCAACAAAATTACCCAGGGTGACCTCGCGTGTGGTAAAGGCCCGGTTGTATCTTATGCCCCAGCGGTGCAAAATAACCTGAACAAGCTGCTGATAGCATCTGCCGAAAAGGCAAAAATACCTTTCCAGCGCCAGGCTTCGTCACGCTCAACAGGTACAGATACCGATGCTTTTGCCTATTCAAATGATGGCGTACCATCGGCATTGATCTCGTTACCGCTGCGTTATATGCATACTACGGTTGAAATGATCCACAAAGAAGACGTTGACAACGTGATCCGCCTGATATACGAAACCTTGTTAAATATTAAAGCCGGGCAGGATTTCAGGTATATCAAATAAACTTGAGATGTGAGATATGAGATTTGAGATATCGAGCGAGGAAATAAAACAGATTGATTCACGGTTTAGCATAAAGATGGTACGGGATTTGAAAAGGATTGCAAAAACAAAAAATCTCAAATCTCACGTCTAAAATCTTTTTATAAATAATTAAAATAAAGTGTCATATTTACATTTATTATTACGCCTTAAAAACATATGAAACCTACCCTACTGATATTGGCCGCAGGTATGGCCAGCCGTTACGGCAGCATGAAACAAGTTGATGGCTTTGGCCCCCATGGCGAAACCATTATTGATTATTCAATTTACGATGCCATTAATGCTGGCTTTGGTAAAATAAGTTTTATCATCCGCGAAGAGTTTGCAGAACCATTTAAAGCTATTTTTGAGCCCAAGTTAAAAGGCCGTGTTGAAACAGACTACGTTTACCAAAGCTACGACCTTACCCCTTTTGGCATCGATAAAACTATTGAACGCGCCAAACCATGGGGCACAGCACATGCTGTATTGGCAGCACGTAACCAAATTAACGAGCCTTTTTGCGTGATAAATGCCGACGACTTTTATGGTAAAGATGCTTTTGAAAAAATGGCGAAGTTTTTAACCACTGAAGTTGCTGATGATAAATATTCAATCATAGGCTACCAGGTTGATAAAACTTTATCTGATTATGGCACCGTATCCCGCGGTGTGTGCGAGGTTGATGCGGATGGCAATATGGTTGCAATAAAAGAACGCCTGAAGGTTTATTTTGATAAAAATGGCGGGGTAGTTTATGAAGAAGACGGTGTAGAGCACCCCCTGCCATCCGACACACAAGTGTCGATGAATTTCTGGGGATTTACGCCGGCAGTTTTTAAAAAGACCGAACCGTTGTTTAAAGCTTTCGCGTTAGCTAATGAAAATAACCCCAAGGCCGAGTTTTTTATCCCGCTAATTGGCGACGAACTGATAAAAAGCGGCGAGGCTTCATTTAAGGTGATCCCAACGGATGCAAAATGGTTTGGTGTTACTTATAAAGAGGACAAGCCCATTGTACAAAAATGTATTTCGGATTTGGTGGAAAGCGGGGCTTACCCGGAGAATTTGTGGCCGTAAGGAAATTAACACGTTGATATAGTGAAATCCTGCTTTGTGGCTGGATTTTTTTGTTGGCTAAACCTTCGGCGGACCGCTATAGAATACTAAATATATTAGCAATATTTGGATTTTTACTAAATTGTCATTATATTTGCTTATATCCATTCATTTTTAACGTATAAATTTATCCCAAACACTTTATACCAGTGAATATTTTCCTTCTATGACCGCATTTAAGTTTAAAAAAGCCGTACAATCCTTAAATTATTTCGCCATATTAGAAGGCGGTAAGGTAAATAAAATGAAAGCCTTAAAGCTAATTTGGCTTGCTGATAGGCTTCATCTTAGAAAATACGGACGAACAATTATTAATGACGTTTACAAGGCTATGCCAAATGGCCCAGTCGCATCCTCCACGCGAAATATTTTGGAAAGAGATATTGTGATCTCAGAGGAGTATTCTTCCACGTTCTTAACTGCAGATGCCGATCATTATTTTTATAGGTCTATTAAAGAAGTAGAAAAAGATGTTTTTTCGAAGTCTGACTTAGAATGTATGGAAATTGTCTCTAAACATTATGGGCGGTTAGACAAATTCGAATTAAGCCATCTTTCACATTATTATCCTGAATGGTCAAAATTTGAAAATGACTTTAGAACAAAAAAAGGAAGGTCTTTTGATATTGACTTTGCGGATTTTTTTAAAAATATTAGCAAAGGGAGTGAGATTTTTAATCAAACGAAAGAGCATTTGCAATTAAGTTTTGATTTATTCAAAGGCCAATTAATATAAATTATGGCTTTAAGTAAGTCTGATTTCATTGCAACATTAGCTAATGGGCGGATTTATTATTTCGTAAACTCACGATTCGCTTCTACCGATTCTCATTTTCATTTATGTTTACACATCCGTCACGATGAAGATATATTTCTTTTATGCGGAACATCCCGCCCGGAAAGTACTACCAGATATTTAGAATATAACAATATCTCTTACGAGACATTTGTCGCCATAAGGCCTAATCCCCGATTAAATACCTTATCTAAGGATACTTACTTTCATTGTAATGAAGTTTTTGAATTTAAAGGAGAGGAATTATATCAACTTTATTTAAATGGAGATTTTATGGATAGAGGAACTATTGAGGAGTATGAATTATTAAATATAAAAAATGGCATAAGCAAGTCGCCCATATTGGAAACGAATGTTATTAACGAAATATTGAACTCATTTCCAGAATTCTAAGGGTATTCGATTCTCCTGCGGTCTAACCCGTGTATAGTATTCGGTTTTGAGTTTAAAAGTTTAGCCGATTTTGCTTTAAACCACTCTTTTTAAAATCCTGGTAAGAGCTTTTAATATAGTTTATCAACTCATAATCATTCCACGAATTTATCTGGACTACTGTTGGAAAATAGGCCAGTTCAAAATCCTCTAACTCCCCATCCTTTATAGGGATTACTTTCTTAATAGCAGCATCATTGAAACGCGCCGAAACTTTGTACGAGGCTAACTCCCGCCTGGCGTACCTGTTAAACCTGCGGGCATCAATTTCTTCGCTTTTAAAATTCTCGTAAATAAAGGTCATAGGTTTTAAAAACAGGTAGTAATAATGGGGTGTCCCGGTATAGAATACGCTTTTCTCCCGGTACCCTCTTTGCACTTCAGCAATATCCCTTTTTAAGGAATATTCTTTCACAACAACCTCATCCAGTTGAATAACAGGCGCCAGGTAAACTATTTTATCAGCGAGATCAGTAACCACAAGATCAGTGGCCTGGAAATTATCGCTGGTAAATGTCAGGGTATCGCCTGTAGCGGCTGGAATATCAAACATGCCTGCTGTATTCGATCTTGCTTTGGCGCCGCTTTGCCTGTCATAAACCTGTACACTGCCCAGCCTGATATTTGTACCGCTTTTCAACAATAGCCCGCGCTGCATTTTGGTAGCTTGTGCACCAACAGCATTAAACGCAACTGCTAAAAACAAATAAGCCAGGATTATTTTTTTGTGATACATTTTAATAAAATTAAGGTTACATGCTGATAATTAATAAGTGTTTAACTTTTTTTAACAGCATTAATAAAACTCCGGCAACGTTCCCGTCGATTTTTATTTAATTTTGATCGCACCAATTCTCAAACTAATGAAACGTTATTGCTGTTCCCTCGTTATCCTATTATCGTTTTATTCATCAACGTTATTTGCACAGCAGCACATGCAAACAGAGATTTTAGGGAATGCCGAAAGCTTAACAAGGCAAGGCAACAGTTTAATTATAAAAACTAAGGAAGCCGAAGCGCATATATGGGTTTATAGTCCAACCATTATCAGGGTTAGCATCAGCAAGGCACATAGCGCCGATACCTCATTTGCTGTTATACAAAAACCATCCGAAAGCCTGGAATATTCCGAATCTGCCAATGAAATTGTAGTAACAACTTCCGCTATGAAGCTGCGGATCAATAAATTTCCTTTGCGGTTTAGCTATTATGCTGCGGACGCACAAGTTTTAAGCAAGGACGACCCGCGTTTTGGCGTAAACTGGCAGGGCACCAGGGTAATTAACTATCGTAAATTATTTAAAGATGAAAAGTTTATTGGTCTTGGCGAAAAAACAGGTGATTTGAATCGTCGCGGCAGTTCGTATGTGAACTGGAATTCGGATGTGCCAAACCATGGCCCTGCTTCCGATCCACTTTATGAAACCTTCCCGTTTTTTATTGGCCTGCATAACGGGTTAACTTATGGGCTGTTTTTCGATAATACCCATAAAAGCTATTTCGATTTTGGCGCTACTACCGATGATACCATGAGTTGGTTTGGCGCCGATGCAGGGGATTTGAACTACTACTTTTTTGCGGCACAAGGTGTGGCACAGATCATTGAAGATTATACCTGGCTAACCGGCCGTATGGAAATGCCGCCGCTATGGAGCCTGGGTTACCAGCAATGCCGCTGGAGTTATGCCAGCGCTGCCGAAGTGCTTGATATTGCCGAAAACTTCCGGAAAGATAAGATCCCAGCCGACGTAATGTATTGTGATATAGATTACATGGACCATTACAAAATATTTACCTGGAATAAGGAAACCTTCCCTGATCCGAAAGGGATGATGGATAAGCTGAAAGCGATGGGCTTCCACCTGGTAACTATAGTTGACCCGGGCATTAAAGTTGAACCCGGTTACAAGCAATATGATGAAGGCGTCGCCAAAAATTATTTTGCCACTTACCCCGGCGGCGAAAAATTTATTGGCAGCGTGTGGCCGGGACGCTGTCACTTCCCTGATTTTTTCAGGGATGATGTACGTAAATGGTGGGGCGCATCATTTACCGCTTTGACCAAACCCGGCGTAGAAGGTTTTTGGAATGATATGAACGAACCCGCCGCCTGGGGACAGGATATCCCATGGATGGTAAAATTTGGCAATTATTATATGCCCGAAATCCGCAATGCTTACGGAATGCAAATGGCCAGGGCAACTTACGAAGGCACAAAAACAATTTTAGGCAACAAACGACCCTTTGTACTTACCCGTGCTGCTTATGCCGGCACACAGCGTTATTCGGCGGTGTGGACGGGGGACAACTCGGCTTATGACGCGCACATGCTGCTTGGGCAGCGTATGGTGAACAGTTTGGGCATCACCGGCATGAGTTTAGTAGGCGTGGATATTGGCGGCTTTACCGGCGACCCTACGCCTGAACTGATGGTACGCTGGAATTCATTAGGTGTATATACCCCAATGTTCCGTAATCATGCCGCCAAAGGCACCAAATACCGCGAGCCGTGGCGTTGGGGCAAGGACAATGAGGCCATCATTAAAAAGGATATTGAGCAACGCTACAAATTGCTGCCATATATTTACTCCAGCTATTACCAATCGCACCAAACAGGGATACCTGTTAGCCGGACACTGGCTATTAATTATACACAGGATACAACCGTTTTCGATACCAAATACCAAAACCAATTTTTATTCGGCGACGCCATAATGGTGGCACCGGTTGAAAGCACCCGGTTTACCGAAGATGTTTACCTGCCCGAAGGCGAATGGTACCGCCTCAGCAGCGGTCAAAAATTTGAGGGCGGAAAAGCCATTAATGCCGATGCGCCACTTACTGACTTGCCTGTATTTGTAAAAGCAGGCGCCATTATCCCTATGCAAAATATTATACAAAGCACCAATGAAAAAGGCGATGGCATTTTAGAGATCAATGTTTGGTACGGAAAAGAAGCCAGCAGCTTTGTTTATTACGAGGATGACGGCTCAAGCTACGATTATCAAAAAGGGGTTTACTATAAACGTGAGATCAGTTTTGATCCGGGCAAAAATAATATTGTATTATCGGCGGTTGATGGTTCATTTCAATCAAAATACAATACGATAAAATTGGTATTACACGGCTTTAAAGGCAACGTTAAAAGTTTAAAGATTAACGGTAAGGCCGTGGTTTTGGTTGATGGTGCGGCATCCTTTAGTAATGATAGTAAAATAATTACAATTGATTTTTAATGAATTTTGCTTAACTTTAACTTATGTCATTATCCTACAAAATACTGCTTAAACCTGAACCCGAAGGCGGGTTTACCGTGAATGTGCCGGCATTGCCTGGATGTATTACTTATGGCGTAGACCTTGAAGAAGCAAAAGTTAATGCCAAAGAAGCAATTGAACTTTACATTGAGAGCTTAAAAGAACACGGTGAAGAAATTCCGTCTGATGAAGACGTTTTGGAATACAACCTACAACTTTTTGCATGAGCAGAAAAGCGTATAGTTCTCATGAGATAATTAAAATTCTTAAAGATGCCGGTTTTGTCCTTGATAGGGTAAAAGGCCGTCATCATATATTCCTTCATCCTCAAAATAAAAAAAGAGCAGTGGTTCCACATCCTAAGAAAGATTTGCCTTACGGGACTGCAAGTACCATATTAAAACAAGCTGGCATAGAGTAAACCCTGTTTCACCAAAAAAACGAACGAACGCTTTCAACGCTATGCAAAATGAGCCGATTCGAATAAAAGTTTACGACAAAAGAGAAAAATCCACCTCAACATTTTACGTGGAGCAGGTTGCCGAAAACGTATTTAGGTGTATTGAGAATCACATTTTCAATTGCCATTTAACGCTTGGGACTGAATTTAAGACCCGGATCAACAAAGAGGGCTGTCACGAAATTATTAACATTACCAGAGAGTCCGGATTTATAACCAGGCGCTTTTTTCTCACCTCACAATTTAGGTCATCGGACTACCGACTATTAGGCGATGAAATAGTGAAGCATGGCGGGTTTTGGCAGGTAGATTTTGGAGGTATTGCAACAATAAATTTACCAAAAGAAAGTGATTTTGATATTGACGAAATCTTCAAAATCTTCGATTTCGTAGTGAATGAAATTAAGGATTAATACATAGACGCCACCACAATACCCGGCTGTATTACTTGTAGCATTGATTTAGAAGGAGCAAGGGTTAACGCGAAACAAGCAATTGAATTGTATATTGAGAGCCTAAAAGCACATGGGGAAAGCCTGTTAAAGACTTATTTACAAAGACTTACGAAGTTTTAAAAACTTCGTAAGTCTGACTTTCCCCCCAGCAAAAAACCCCGGCTAAACAAATAACCGGGGTGTTCTATCAATAATCTCTTAGGAGATTGGGATCTTTTATTTCACTTCTTCAAAGTCAACATCTGTAACGGTATCAGCATTGCCTTCCGAGTGACCGCCGCCTTGCGGGCCGGCCTGGCCATCAGTGCCTGGTTGCTGGCCTGCATCAGCAGTTGCTTTGTACATCTCTTCAGATGCTACGTTCCATGCATTGCTTAATTCAGCCTGGGCTGCATCAATAGCATCAAAGTTTTTAGAGGCATAGGCTTCTTTCAGTTTCTTCAAGCCTTCTTCGATAGGGGCCTTTTTGTCAGCTGAAATTTTGTCGCCGTATTCTTTCAATTGCTTTTCAGTACTGAAGATCAGGGCATCGGCGCCGTTCAGTTTTTCAACTTCTTCTTTTGCCTTTTTGTCAGCATCAGCATTGGCTTCAGCTTCGTCCTTCATTTTCTTTATCTCAGCATCTGTCAAACCTGATGAAGCTTCGATACGGATCTTCTGCTCTTTACCGGTAGCTTTATCTTTTGCCGATACGTTTAATATACCGTTGGCATCAATATCAAAAGTTACTTCAACCTGTGGTACGCCGCGTGGTGCCGGTGGTATGCCATCCAGGTGGAAACGGCCGATAGTGCGGTTAGCCGAAGCTATAGGGCGTTCGCCTTGCAAAATGTGTATCTCAACTGAAGGCTGGTTATCGGATGCAGTAGAGAATGTTTCCGATTTTTTGGTCGGGATAGTAGTGTTTGATTCTATCAGTTTGGTCATTACGCCACCCATAGTTTCAATACCTAATGAAAGCGGGGTAACGTCTAACAACAACACATCTTTTACTTCACCGGTTAACACACCGCCTTGTATAGCAGCGCCAATAGCAACAACTTCATCAGGGTTAACACCTTTTGAAGGCGCTTTACCGAAGAATTTTTCAACAGCTTCCTGTATAGCAGGGATACGGGTTGAACCACCTACCAATATGATCTCATCAATATCCGAAGTGCTGTAACCGGCATTTTTCAATGCAGTTTTACATGGTTCGATAGTACGTTTGATCAGGCTATCAGCCAGTTGCTCAAATTTAGCACGTGTTAAAGTTTTAACAAGGTGCTTTGGCACACCGTCAGAAGCTGTAACGTATGGTAAGTTAATTTCAGTCTGTGCTGAACTTGATAGCTCAATTTTAGCCTTTTCAGCCGATTCTTTCAAACGTTGTAAAGCCATAGGGTCTTTACGCAGGTCAACACCTTCATCGCTCTTAAATTCGTCAGCCATCCAGTCGATAATTACCTGGTCAAAGTCGTCACCGCCAAGGTGTGTATCACCATCGGTTGATTTTACTTCGAACACGCCATCACCAAGGTCAAGTACCGATACGTCATGTGTACCACCACCGCAGTCAAATACTACGATCTTCATATCCTTGTGCGCTTTGTCAAGGCCATAAGCCAGGGCAGCAGCAGTAGGCTCGTTAATGATACGGCGTACTTTTAAGCCTGCAATTTCGCCGGCTTCCTTAGTTGCCTGGCGCTGTGCATCGTTAAAGTAAGCAGGTACGGTAATAACCGCTTCCGTTACTTCGGTACCTAAAAAATCCTCAGCAGTTTTCTTCATTTTCTGAAGTATCATTGCTGATATTTCCTGCGGGGTGTACATGCGGTCGCCAATTTCAACGCGCGGGGTGTTATTATCGCCTTTAACCACTTTGTATGGTACACGGGCAGCTTCTTTGGTAACCTCGTTAAACTGGTTGCCCATGAAGCGTTTGATAGAGTAAATAGTTTTTGTAGGATTGGTGATAGCCTGGCGTTTTGCCGGATCGCCAACTTTACGTTCGCCGTTGTCGACAAAAGCCACTACCGACGGCGTAGTACGTTTACCCTCGCTGTTAGCAATAACTACAGGCTCGTTACCTTCCATTACTGCAACGCAGGAGTTTGTTGTTCCTAAGTCGATTCCAATTATTTTAGCCATATTCTTTATATTTTCTTGATTGAATGATTGTTTTATTATATGCTATTTAACAAGGGTTGTGCCAGTTTTGATTTGGCAGGGATTTTTGAGGTGAAAGGCGAAAGGTGAAAGGGAAAAGGTATTAAATAGTCAGGAATGTTGTAAAAGGCAGTGACAGGTTGGCAGGGATTTAGTGATTAGAGATTGGTGATTAGAGGTTAGAACAAACTATGTCTCCGATTGCTCTTCCGTGCACATTTCAACAACTTCTCTCAACTCAACTAAAGCTTCATTAATTGTTTTTCCAGCAGCATGGCACCCTCGAAACGTAGGGCAAGAAACGACGTAAATGCGATCTTCATCAATTTCAATATCTACAGGAAGGGATTGTTCTTTGGTCATGACGCTATCGCAAAGGGAACAACATGAATATCGGCTGATTTTTTTTCAGCCATCCATAGATCATAGCTTTGCTGCATATTCATCCATAACTGCGGCGTAGTATTTAGCGCCTTTGATAACCGGATGGCCATCTCCGCGCTTATACCCATATGCCCATTAACCAATTGCGATAATGTTTTACGGGCAACGCCTAATTTATTTGCTGCCTGAGTAATGTTTACTTCCATTGCTTCCAAATAAAGCCCTTTTAATACTAATCCCGGATGTACCGGCGCCATACCTCTCTTCATCGTATTTTATTTTTTAGTGATAATCGATATAATCTACATCAAATGCATTCTCTTTTTCAAACCGGAATACTATTCTGTAATTTCCGTTAGCTTTAACTGACCAAAATCCTGCCAAATCACCTTTAAGAGGGTGAAGGCCTGAACCCGGGAAATTCATATCCTCTACATTTACTGCATTGTCAAGTAAAGTTAATATCATTTTGATCTTAATAATTTGAACAGCTGGTAATTTAGATGTATCGTCCTTTTCCCATAACAATCTTAATCCTTTATGCTGAATACTTTCGATCATTAATACAAATGTAACGTATTACGTAACACGTGTCAAGGCTAAGAGTATTTTCTATTAGACGTTGTGTAAAGCGCTGTTTTGTAACAGTGTTTATACTATGCCAATTCCCCAATTTTCTCTCTTTCATTTACTAACTTTGGCCGCAGCTTTTTTTGAGCTAAATAAAATTTCATGCTATATTTTACCCTATCCCGGATAATATAGCAGGCGCAAACTACAAAATATGAGTAAAGCAATAATTATTGGCGGTGGTGTTATCGGTTTATTTTCGGCCTATTACCTGCACAAGTCGGGTTGGGAAGTTGATGTTTTGGAGCAGGGCGACCTGTCCGATAATTGTTCATTTGGCAATGCAGGTATGATAACGCCAAGCCATTTTGTGCCTTTGGCTTCGCCGGGGATGATAGAGCAGGGTATCCGCTGGATGTTTAACAGTAAAAGCCCGTTTTATGTAAAACCGTCGCTAAATGCCGAACTTATTGGCTGGGGTTTGAAGTTTGTAAAAAGCGCCACAAAAAAACATATAGAACGTTCTGCCGGCGGGCTAAGGGATATTTCGCTTTTGAGCCGAGAATTATACCATGAGTTTGCAAAAGATGCAGCATATGATTTTGGATTGACCGACAATGGTATCCTGATGTTATTTAAATCACCAAAAGTTAAGGAAGAAGAACTGCACATGGTTGAAAAAGCGGTAAACCTTGGCCTTGATGCCCAATACCTCACCCCCGAAGAATGCCAGAAGCTACAGCCAAACATAGAGCTGGATATTTTAGGTGCTGTACACTACCGCTGCGACTCGCACATGTACCCAAACCAAATGATGAAAGGACTTGTAAAATATCTTGAAACTGAAGGCGTACGCATCCATCGTAACACCGAAGTGGTGAAGATAAACCACGATGCTGGTAAAGTAACCTCGTTAAGTACTAAAGACAAAGAATTTACCGGCGATGCTTTCCTTATTTCGGGTGGCTCATGGTCGCCGGGCATTGCAAAGCTTGCGGGTTTAAATGTGCCGCTGATGCCAGGCAAAGGGTATTCATTTATGGTACATAACCCGGTAAAACCAATGACCGTACCTTCCATATTATGCGAAGCGCGGGTTGCCATTACCCCGATGAATAGCAGCATCAGGTTTGGCGGCACAATGGAAATTGGAAAAATAAATAAGCAAATAAATATCAACCGCGTAAAAGGTATTGTAGAATCGGTGCCAAAATATTTCCCTGATTTTAAACTCCCGGTACCCGAGCAAAAGGATATATGGTTTGGCTTCCGCCCGGTTTCGCCGGACGGGTTGCCGTATATCGGCATGTCTGGCAAGTTTAAAAATCTTGCTATTGCTACAGGGCACGCCATGATCGGTTTAGCATTGGGCCCCGCAACAGGTAAATTGATAGCAGAGGGCTTTAACGAAGAGAAAAAAAGTATGGATATTGGTTTGTTTTCGCCGGGGAGGTTTCAATAGCTGGTATTTATGAAGTTGTGGTTACTCTATCAACTATTAATATGTCGCTTTTTGGCAGTCTTTCTTCGAGGAATTTTTTTATGTTTTTAGCAACCGATGGACGTAAGTTTAACAAGTTGCTGTTTTTATGCTCGCCATAAATATTTGTCAAAGTTATTTTGTCGCTTTTAATGGTAATTTCTTTTAGTTGTCTCGTGTCAACTATTCCTTCAATACCGTAAACTTCAAAATCGATGTTTTTAATTGAAATCCATCCAACAGGTGGCCTGAAAAACCCATATAAAAAAACAGCAATTCCAATTGTTGCTCCTATGATAGAATAGAAAACGTTCAGATTAAAAGCAAAATATCCGATTACCGAAAAGAATAATAATATAACGCTGAATGATATTGGGGCCATTTGTGCGTATTCGTCATTTGGTGTAGGGATCAGCATAATTTCCGATCTGTTTCTAAGGGTGGAAACAAGATACACTTTGTATATTATACGTACAACGAAAAGTGAGGAGAATAATATCAACCCCCAGGTGTTAGTGTAAATTAAAGAGAGACCGAAGGAAATTACAATAAAAGTTAGAACTTCTATGATAGTTTTAATATCGTTTTTAAGTTGTTGTGTCATCGAAGGTTAGGTTTTGTTTGCGATTTGTTATGATCGGGTCTTACGATAGTCGCTTAATTTCTTCAATAGAAAGTCCTGTTATATCAGCAATGAGGGCTATATCGAACCCGCTTTTCATCATTTTCAAAGCCGTTTCTTTTGTGTTTTTTTCTACACCTTTTTCAATGCCTTTTTCAATGCCTTTTTTTTCGGCCCTCTCCAATAAAAACTCTTCAATGCCCATGGTGATATTCCTTTCTGTTAGTATGGCTATCTCTTCTTCAAATTTAGCATTCATTCCCGGATTTTCAAAATTAAGGTAGTAACGCAAAAAACTCATCACATTACGCGTTTTCTCCCTGGATATCTGCTTTGTCAGCAAGCGTTTGGCAAGATTATATGCCAGTTCAAACAACTGTTGGTCTTCAAGTTTATGATTGGACAAAGCCAATTTGGCCGAAAGTACAGCCATTGCAAAGGGGTTATTGCTGGCTTCCAGTTCAGCATCATCCTGATCTATAATTTTATACGTGTTAAAAGCATAATAAACTTTAGTACCTAAAAAATCCCTTTCATAATATTTTGGATGGAAGTTTTTATTACTGTCAGCAAAAATGGCAAACGCTGTAATGGGCTTATCATATTTATCGAGTATGCGGTAATAGTACTGAAACATCCGTTTTGAAAAATCCTGGTCTGTATAGCCCTGCACCTCAATGTGGATCAATATCCACTCCTCATCGCCACTATTAGTGAACACTTTAACCAATTTATCTACATACCGGGGCGAATAATTATCCGCATCGGTCGGAAAAAGTTGTTCGAGTTCCTTATCCAGGTATTCAAATCCTCTATCAAGGTTAAACAGCTTGTCGGCATCTGGGTAAAAGAAGCGTAAAAAATCATCAAATAGATCCTCTAATGCAGCCTTCCAAAGTATGTCGTTATGTTTCATGTGATAAAATTTAGTCTGGCACCAAAGTTATAAAGTAACGGCAATATTCATAATTAAACCCAAGGCCCTATTTAATCATTGTTATTTCTTTATATAATGGCTAACCCAATTTAAACGATAACCATTTTAACCCAATCAACCACTCACCCAATCAACTTAATCAACTATTTTTACCCCATGAAAGTACTGCCCTTCACAATCCCTGTACCGCACGACCATACCATAATTGTGCTGGAAGAGGTGTTGCCGCACTTTTATACCTACCTGCACCGGCATGCCGAAGCACAAATCACCTGGATACAAAAAGGTGAAGGTACTTTATTGGCGGGCAACAGCATGCATCCTTTTCGCGATGGTGAAATTTATTTGATAGGCGCTAATATGCCGCATTTATTTAAAAGCGACCCGGCTTACTTCAGTGCCGATAGCGACAAAGAGGTGCGTACGGTTACCATATTTTTTAACCCATCCGGCAAATTAGCGGCATTATTTAATTTACCCGAGATGAAGGCGGTAGACGCTTTCGTAACTCAAATGCAAAGCGGTTTTAAGGTCCAGGATAGTAATTATTCAGTGATTGCTGATGCTATCCAGGCCATACAACGATCAACCGGAGCGGGGCAGTTGTCCTTGTTTATCGATCTGCTAAATATCATGAGCATAAATGATAACCTGCAACCGTTAACATCCAGCCATTATGCTTTCCCGATGACAGACCCCGAAGGTATGCGCATCGCTTCGGTGTACAACTACATCATGCACAATTACAGCAGCGCTTTAACGCTTGAAGATGTAGCTCTGCAGGCACATTTAACACCCACGGCTTTTTGCAGGTATTTTAAAAAACATACCAGGCACACCTTCGTACATTTTGTAAATAAAGTAAGGGTAAACGAGGCCTGCAAATTGCTGGTAAACGGCACCTCACACAGCATCGCCTCTATTGCCTACAGCTGCGGGTTTAATAGCATTACCAATTTTAACTACGTGTTTAAAAATATAACCGGCACGTCGCCGCGGGATTACATCAATGGCTATGCACATACTATCGAATCACAAGCTATCGGAATAAGCAAATAAAACCAATATTTGACTTAGAACTTAAGACTTTCGGCTTAGGGCTTAAAAGGTTTCTTATAATAATAAATGGGTGAGTAAACACCTTCACTGGTAGTATAGTAACCTTGGCCATCGGGCGTAAAACCTATCGCCTCCCCTTGTTTTTCCATGGTATACGGCAGCATTTGTGGCCTTTTTTGCATGGTTTTCCAGATAGGTTCATTACCATCTCGTTTCCAATAATAAACTTTGGTGTAGTTTTTCATCAAAACTTGCCGCCCGTCTTTTGATATATCGCCTGCTGTTATCCATTTAAATAATTTATGGCCGGGAAAAAACAATTTGCAGCGTTTGTTGAGAACAAGCGTATCATTTGGTTTATAAATTAGCGGGGAAGTGTAAACGGTAACCGAGTCCTGCCGCTTTGATACTATGTAGATCAGTTTTTCAATTGGGTCTATCATTAATGTTTCTGCATCTTTCGGGCCGTCAGGATATTTAAAATGGATGGGCGCGGCATCATTCGCTCGTGCGGTACCACTTTTTGCCCATGCAGTTTTTTCTTCCATACGGTAAACAGTTATGTACTTACGTACGGAATAATTATCGCCTATATCGCCCATATAAACATAGCTTTTCCCGCTATCAGGCCCCGGCCCAACCGCAATATCTTCGCAATCATGTACACCAAGCCTTTCTTTTGGATCGCCTTTAAAATAGATGATCGATTTTACCTCGCCGGATGGCAGGATGGCAAAGAACCTGCTGGTATCGCCACTGTCATTATGGATATAATATAAATCTTTATTAATACCCGAAGCCGCAATACCCGAAATTTCATCCATATCCCTTCGCTGCAGGCGGCCAACTATATTACTTGGTTCACGGTTAATATATTTATGCCGGCCGTAAGCGCCCAAAAACAGGATAGCGACAATAGTTATTATAATGGTTAATTTCCTGGTGCGGCCCATGCCATTTACGAGTTAATTTATTTTTTATAATTAACGCAAATAAACGGTTTTTGTGGACATGAGAGGCCAATAAGTTGGAGGTTAAGAAGTAAGGGTCATTAATTTCCTGCTAACGTAGGATTATTTACGGTTCCGACAAACAGAACAAGACCGCTGCTTACTTCCCTTATTGCAAAAATAAAAGGATGGTTAATTGTAGTTGTAAAGGGCTGAAATGCGATGGAAGAAATAATGCCTACTGAAGTGGCTGCTGCGGCGGTAGTGCCACTTTCATCGGTTTCAACAAAGGCTTTATGCAAAACCTGGCTTATTTTAAGGCTTGAGGCCGGGTTGATCAGCGAAAAATTTGCATCATCGCTAAATGCAACACCCAAACCCAGGTCGGTCAATGCGCTATTAAGATTGGCGCCGAAGCTAAATTTAAACTTTGGCAAAGTGAGCACACTGTTAGTGGGTTTCAAACCGGTCATCCATGTTTGCCATTGTGCCGGGGTTAAATTGGTGGCCGCCTGTGCTACAGTAGCCCCACCAACCGGCAATACAATAACCATGCTGTATTTATTGTTTGAATAGGGTAGCTCATAAATATTTACACCAGCATCGGTATAATAATTAAAATCTATGGTACCTGTCATAAAACTGGTCTGTACCTGGCTGTTATCTGCAAGATAAAAAGCCTGGGGTTTGGTATTGGCAGGATCAAAGCTTTCTTTCCAGCTGCTTTTAAAATAAATGGCATTTACAAGGTACATCTCAGCATCGCCAGGTATTTGGTTGATAATGGAGGGTATAAAACCTTTAGTATTACTGCTAACCCAATTGTTAATAGTGCTTACCGCAGAAGGGCTTGAAAAATCAAGCGCTTGTACCTGCGCATGAAAATAATTGGTATTGGTTTGCATAAACAGCGGCTGAACGCTAAAGCCCTGCCTGTACCAAATTGAATTTGCAATATCAACAGTAGTATTTGGGTCGAGTTGCGGCAGGTTCGTGACAAGGGTATTATAATAATTGTTTACCTGTGTTTGCGTAAGCCCTGCAAAATTTAAAGTATTTTGAAATGCGGTGAGCGTTTGGCCGGCAGCGCCATTACTGGTCATTCCGAGCGCAAAGCTTACGCTCAATGGCGAAATAAACAGGTTGCTGCCCGCAGTTGTGGCACTGGCAGCATTGGCGCTATCCAGGTTTTTAAATAGCTTTATAGCAAACGCATTGTCCGCTGTTACCTTTTGAAGGTCTAAGGACGTTAGCCCAAGGTCCTTACCCTTAAAACCTGGCGGAGCTATACCGGATTTTTTGCAGGAAGCAATACCAATAATTAACAGGCATAGTAACAGCGGAACTTTGCGAAATATCTTCATAACATCAGTTCAATAATCTATTACTAAACATTACGCATGCTAACAATTAAACGATACAAAATGAAATAAATATTTTTAGGCCCGTTGGCAAAATCCGACCGCGTGCCGCCTTAGCTTTAGCGGTGGCGCAAATCGAAATTCCGAAATCACAATATTTTTACACTAAATTTATACCGCTTTACAATATAACCCCGATATTGATGGCACAACCAATTTCCAACCTTTCGACATGAAAAAAACTTACCTCTTGGTTTTTGCTTTATTCCTGCTTTGCCCCTTTATTTTGATCGCGCAAAGCGGAAAGGTTTATGACAATTTGTCCATGACCAGCAAAATATTAAAAAGCGAACGAAAGTACGCCGTTTACCTGCCGCCCGGTTACGAAACATCTGACCGCAGTTACCCAGTATTATACCTTTTACACGGCAGCGGCGACGACCAAACCGGTTGGGTGCAATTTGGCGAGGTGTTAAACATCACCGACAAAGCTATTGCCGATGGTACGGCTACGCCGATGGTTATTATTATGCCAGATGGCAACACCGGCCGCAAAGGCTATTTTAATGATATTAAAGGCGACTGGAATTATGAGGATTTCTTTTTCAAGGAATTGGTGCCTTACGTTGAAAAAAAGTTCCGCATAAAAAGTGATAAACGTTTTCGTGCCATAGCCGGTTTATCCATGGGTGGCGGGGGTACATTTATGTACGCGTTGCACCATCCTGAAATGTTTTCATCGGCTTGCCCTTTGAGCGCTGCTGTTGGCCCGCTTACTTTGGATGATGCCCGAAAATCCATAAGCAAAAATAATCCCGGCATTGCCGATTCGCTTATTGTAAATTATTACAACCAGCACAGTGCCCTGGCATTGATAAACAACATGCCCGATGATCAGAAAAAAGCAGTTCGCTGGTATATCGATGATGGGGATGATGATTTTTTATACGAGGGGAATTGCCTGGTACATATAGCTATGCGCAAAAAGGAAATCCCGCATGAGTTCCGCGTACGCGATGGCGGCCACACCTGGACCTACTGGCGCGCATCATTGCCCAATGTGTTGGCTTTTGTTTCTGATGCGTTTCACCAGTATTAATTTCGGCGTAAAGGCAACCGGTGCTCTAAAAGTACCGTCACCATTATGATCTGACATATGATGATCGTTAACCTCCAATTTATATAACACGATGGAACGAAGAATTTTCTTAAAAAACACAGCCTTAACCGCAGCCTCACTTGCGCTGTTGGGTAAAAACAGCTTTGCTTCAATGCTGGCCGATCCTGCTTACCAGTTTAAACCTTTGCGAAATAACGTAGGCATGTTTGCCGAACAGGGTGGTACAATTGCGTGGATGATAAACAAAGAAGGCATTGTTGTGGTTGATGCCGAATTTCCTGACCAGGCTACACACCTTATCGGCTTGCTTAAAAAACAATCTGATCTGCCATTTGAATGGCTCATTAACACCCACCATCATGGCGACCATACCAGCGGGAACATCTCATTCAAAGGCATAGTAAACAAAGTTGCAGCGCATGAAAATTCGTTAGCTAACCAAACAGCGGTAGCCATAAAAAACAAAGCTGAGAATAAACAGCTTTATCCTGATACTACTTTTAAAGATAACTGGAAAATTAAAGTAGGTGATGAACGCATCAGCGCACATTATTTTGGTACAGGCCATACCAACGGCGATGCTATGATCCATTTTGAGCACGCCAACATCGTTCATGCAGGTGATCTTGTTTTTAACCGCCGCTACCCCTTTGTTGATAACAGCGCAGGCGCTTCAGTACAACACTGGCCACTGGCATTGGAGAAAGCACGCAAAAAGTTTGATAAGGACACCATATTTATATTTGGCCATGCTTTCGATCCGGTAAAAGTTGTAGGTACAATGGATGATGTTATTGCTATGCAAAACTTTATGGAAAAACTGGAAGATTATGTGGCAGGAGGCATCAAAGCAGGCAAAAGTAAGGATGATATATTAAAAGCAACGTCCATCCCAGGCATTACTGATTGGCAGGGGGATGGCATACAACGCGGCATAACCGCAGCTTATGAAGAATTGACCAAACAAAGCTAAATCAACAAATGAAAACACTATCGGTTATATTACTTTTTACCTTTTTTCTACCGGGTTATAAAAATGCAACTTCGACAGAAGTGCTGCAAAGTATGTATAAACGGTACCATAATACCTGGCATAAATCATTAAAATTTAACCAGACCACTCAGCGGTACAGAAACGATAGCCTCATAAAAACCAGTACCTGGTATGAAACTATTGTTTATCCTGATATGTTAAGGATAGATTTTGATTCGGTAAAAAGTAGCGGCGGTGCGATTTTCAGGCACGATTCTACTTATGCTTTCCGTAACAATAAAATTGTACGGTCAACCAAAGATGAAAACGAATTGATATTTTTCCTTGGCGGGATGTATGCGATGCCTTTTGATAAGGTGCTGGGCCATTTTGCCGACTTGCATTATGACCTTTCAAAATTTCATACCAGTACATGGAAAGATAAACAGGTTTATGTTTTGGGAGCAGATAAGGATGGCGATAAAGTAAACCAGCTTTGGATTGATCAGGATAAAATGGTGGCCGTACGTTTTATTAAGTACGATAACAACACCAAGGAAGAAGGTTTTTTTGAGGACCAAATAGCGGTGGGCAAAGCCTGGAGCGAAACTAAATGCAGTTTTTATATTAATGACAAGTTATTGCAGGTTGAAAGTTACCACGATGTAGTTGCTAATGCACCAGTTGATATGATGATTTTTGAACCCGGCGCCCTCGACCGTTGATTTTAAATGATTAAATGATTTCGCTGATGTAATAACCGAATCAACTACTCACTCACTCAATCAACCAAATCAACTAACTTTACCTCATGGCCAAATACATCAAAACCATTATTTGTCTGTTATTATTCCCGGCGGCTTTATGGGCGCAAACAGGGCCAACTGTTATCCCATTGTGGCCAAACGGAGCGCCGGGTTTTGAAAACCGTCGCAATGAGCCTGAACAGGCGAAGGATTATTGGGTTAAAAACATCCATAATCCTTCGCTTACAGTTTTTTTGCCGCCGAAAGACAAAGCGAATGGTTCGGCTGTAGTGATTTGTCCAGGCGGCGGTCATAGGTTATTGGTTTGGACTGCTGAGGGCATTGATCCCGCTAAATTTTTAAATAGTCTCGGAATTACTGTGTTTGTGCTTAAATACCGTTTAGGCCGCGACACACTTTCTCCTTATAAAATTGAAGTACATGCCAGGCAGGATGGTTTGCGCGCTATGCGCCTGGTACACAGCCGCGCCGCTGAATTTGGCATCGATACAAACCGCATTGGTATAATGGGCTTTTCAGCCGGCGGCGAGGTGGTGGATATGGTAACCTTCGGCCCGAACAAACCGGATGCTAATGCCCCCGACCCAATTGACCGCCAAAGTGCAAAGCCTGCTTTTGTAATACAGATATACCCCGGCCCGCTATTTATTCCAGATTCGATACCGCACGATTCGCCGCCGGCCTTTTTACTGGCTGCAAATGATGACCCCTGCTGTTCTGTTTCACTAATGAAGTTACTCCAGGCTTATCGCGAAGCAAAAGTACCCGTAGAAGCCCATCTTTTTACCCAGGGAGCGCATGGCTTTAATATGGGTTATCGTTCAAAACTAAAATCCATCAGCACCTGGCCGCAACGGCTGGCAGATTGGTTATCGGATAATAATATTTTGCAGCCGGTAAATGAAAGGCCGAAGGTGTTGCATTAGCAGCCCCCTCTAAATCTCCCCCGGTTGGGGAGACTTTTAAAAAGCAATGATTAAAATATCAATAGCAAACCTATAGCACCAATTTTCTTAAATCAAAATAAAGTAACGTTTAAATGCTCAAATTGTAATGGACTTTATTTCCAAGTTTTAATAAGTATCGTACAATTTCATTTTTGTTTTTTAAATTCTCCGACAACATCGTATTAGTCCAAAAATCAATTACTTTATTGTTGTCATATCTTATCAGGATAATATGTTCTGCTTCCCCGATACCACCTGTCAAATAACTTATGAAAAAGAGATTTTTATCAATGCCTTGACAAATCAGTTCTCTGTTTGGTAGACTATCATTCCAATTATCATCACAGCAATTCCAGTCTTTTCCAGGGTTAGCAATCGTAAAGTGATCACCGCTTAATTGGTTCAAAAACGATATGATGAAATCGGGGATGCCGTCTATTTTATACGACACCGAAAATGATGACCTTTGAAGATCATTAATAAATGGCTGAAGGTTTTTGTTATAGTATATAACCTTCTCGTCAATTTTAATAATGCTGTCTGATATTTTAATGATGCTTACAGGGTAATTTACAATAGCCTTATGTTCAGCCATGTCGGATTTTTGTTGTGAGTGACATGAGATAAAAAGAACAAACAAAAGGATGATAAAATTTAATTTTTTCATAAATTAATGAACAAGTATATTATCTGATTAAATATACCGTTTTCTTAAATTCCCAAATCAAAATAAATCCGAAATCGAACATCCCAAATCAAAGATAGCTTAACCACCACTGTTTATGTGTTTTCTTATACCTGCTGAACCATCTGCATGGAAAGTATAGCGTAATTATAACAAAGAGCCATACCAAATAAACCCCGAATAAATTAAACCCAAAGTGCGGCGGACTAAAGAGGAAAGCGCTATTGGGATTCACTATTTGTTTTACGCCAAACCCCTGGATAAAAAACACCACAACATTTGTGGCCCTGATCAGGTAGAAATGCAGCACGTAGTAAAAAAATGGAACATTGCCATAAATAATAAAAATAGCCGTGATCCTATTGTGAACGTGTTCAGTAAGGGACAGTACGATTAAACCCGTGCCAATGGTCATTAAACAATACATCAGGGATGGCGGGTATTTGCTTACATTCAAAAATGACAGGAAGGTGTACACACTATTGCGCTGTACCGACCATGGTTCCGGATCGCCATAAATGTTGAAATACCTAAGTACAATAAAAAAAGCCAGCATACCTATCCCGGTATAAAGCAATACCTTACGGCGGCGCTCCGGCGCAAATGATGATTTATATAGCGAACCGAACACATAGCCCAGCAACATTACACCCGTCCAGGGTATTAAGGCATAGAGGTCAAATATCAGGTGGGTTTTACCAAGTGGTATAACGGAGCCTTTTGCAATAAATAACAGCTTCATCAGGTTACCTTCAAAACCCGTTTTAGGGAGTTGCAGGTAATCAAGTATATCATGCCCGAAAAATATCAGTGCACCAATAATGGCAATAACTGATAACGGCGCGCGAACAAGCAAACCCAGGATGATCATACTCAATCCTATCACCCATAAAACCTGGAGGATAAAGAAATTATAAAATGGGTTTAATGAAAAAGCGAAAGTAAGTATCACCACCTCGACAAAAACAAGCCAAACGCCGCGTTTGATAAGAAATGCGCTCAATTCGTTTTTTGTGCGCCTTGTACCGGCAAGGTAAGCCGAAATTCCACTCAGAAAGACAAAGTTTGGCGCGCAAAAATGGGTGATCCAGCGTGTAAAAAACAGGATTGGCGTTGTTGTGACCATATTTGTAGGATCGTTTGTAGGCCCGACTATGTGAAAAAAGTCGCGGGTATGGTCAAGCGCCATAATCAGCATAATTACACCGCGCAAAATATCAATCGACTGTATGCGCTGTTTTCCTGATGGTTCGTATAGGTTTGGCATGCGGTAAATACTTTTTAACTGAAAATGTGTTAACTACACAAAAATAATATTCCTTTTTATCCGACGGTTATATAATGCGATTCAAAATGATACGAATGCCGTTCAAAGTACCTCCAAACAACATTCGATTATTATTAAAATGTCACTCGTCCGGCGCAAATAAAAATCACCCTGAAATTAAACTTTTCAAGCTATAAAAGTGTTATCTTTAATAAACCCTTAAATTATGGCAAATTTCCAGGAGATCATCGCATCAGACAAACCGGTATTAGTTGATTTTTCGGCAGAGTGGTGCGGCCCCTGTCAAATGATGCCGCCAATATTGAAACAAGTAAAAGACGCCATGGGCGATAAGGTAACGATTATCAAGATCGATATCGACAAAAACCCTTCGGCAGCCAATGCCTACAAGGTACAAAGTGTACCTACCTTAATGATATTTAAAAATGGCGAAACTAAATGGCGGCAAAGCGGCGTTATGCAGGCCAACCAGTTACAGCAGGCCATACAGCAATTTGTATAGTTTAACCCGGGTTATAAGAAATCAAGGGGTTGATCCAACTAAAAATGCCCCACTCAAATGAGCGGGGCATTTTTAATATCTAAAAGCGAAATTAATTATTCGCCTTTTTCAGCATTTTCTTCGTTTTCAGCTGATGCAGTTGGAGCTTCAGGAGCCTCTTCAGCAGCTGGGGTCTCTTCAACAACAGGCGCTTCAGCTACATGGGTTTCAGCAACAGGTGCAACTTCAACAACTTCTTCAGCAACAGGTGCAGCCTCCGCTTTTGCAGCAGGTGCAGCAGCTTTTGCTTTACCAGCGCCACCACGACGGCGGGTTGATTTCTTTTCAGTTTTAGCAGTATCAGTGCCGTAAACAGTATTATAATCTACCAATTCTATCAATGCCATTTCGGCGTTATCGCCTAAACGGTTTTCCATTTTAATAATACGGGTGTAACCACCGGGGCGGCTTGCTATTTTTTCAGCAATTTCGCGGAACAGGATAGTAACTGCGTCTTTGTCCTGTAAATAGCTAAATACTATACGACGTGAGTGTGTAGTATCGCTTTTTGCTTTTGTAAGGATTGGCTCAACATAAACGCGCAAAGCTTTTGCTTTAGCTAATGTTGTAGTGATGCGCTTATGTAAGATAAGCGATGTTGCCATGTTACCCAGCATCGCTTTGCGGTGACTGTCGGTACGGCCTAAATGGTTAACTTTTTTTCCGTGTCTCATTGTTTTTTAAAGTTATCACGTGCATACCGTTGAGCAGCAAGTTGTAAAGCTCTTGGAATTATGCTGTGTTAGTGACTGGTTAATTAGAGATCAGAGGTTGGTCACCGTCAATTTCAAATCCCTTTATTTGTAAAATAAGAAGAGGTTAGCGATAAGTTCTAATTAACCAATCTCTAACCTCTTCTTAATAAATTATTCTTCGTCTAACTTAAATTTCGACAGGTTCATACCAAAAGATAAACCTTTTGATTTAACCAGATCCTGGATCTCAGTTAATGATTTTTTACCAAAGTTCCTGAACTTAAGCATATCAGCCACATCATACGAAACCAAATCAGCCAGGCTGCGGATGTCTGCAGCTTTAAGGCAGTTTAATGCACGTACCGAAAGGTCAAGGTCAACCAATTCAGTCTTAAGGATTTTGCGCATGTGCAAAATTTCCTCATCAACTTCCTTAGTTTCTTCTTTAGCCTGCGCTTCAAGCATCATGTTCTCATCGCTGAACAGCATAAAGTGCTGGATCAAAATCTTTGCAGCTTCTTTAAGTGCATCTTCAGGATGTATCGAGCCGTCGGTAGTAATATCCAGCACTAATTTTTCATAGTCTGTTTTTTGTTCTACACGATAGTTTTCAATAGTATATTTTACGTTTTTTATAGGTGTGTAAATAGAATCGATAGCTATTACACCTACATTAGCATCAGGGTTTTTATTTTCTTCGCTGGCTACATAACCACGGCCTTTACTAACAGTAAGCTCAATTTCAAGCGTTACCGAAGTATCCATGTTACAGATAACCAGGTCAGGGTTTAAAACAGTAAAATTATTTGAGAACTTGGAGATATCCCCTGCACTAAAAGCGTCCTGGCCGTTAATGATCACGAATATCTTTTCGCTGTCGCCTGAGTCACCTGATTTTTTAAACCTAACTTGTTTTAAGTTCAATATGATCTCGGTAACGTCTTCAACAACACCTTTGATGGTCGAAAACTCATGCATCACTCCTGAAAAACGAACCGAAGTGATCGCAAAACCTTCAAGTGATGAAAGCAATATACGACGCAGGGCGTTGCCAATGGTAACACCGAAGCCTGGTTCTAACGGACGAAACTCAAACGTGCCATCAAAATCAGTTGATTTCTGCATGATAACCTTGTCTGGTTTTTGAAATGCTAAAATTGCCATTTATATCCTTTATTTATTGTTTGTTTAATGATTAGATTTGAGATGTGAGATATGAGATTTGAGACTTTAAACTACTCATCTCTCATATTATAAATCTAAAACCTCTTATTTATTTTCCTCCGATTTGAAACGCAGAAATGAGATATCAGACTTTGTTTTTGTCTCATATCTCAAATCTAATATCTCACATCTTATAAAATCTCATATCTTATTTAGAGTACAACTCGACGATCAGGTTTTCCTTTATATTTTCAGGGATCTCATCGCGGTTCGGATAGTTAAGAAATTTGCCTGTTAAATTGGCAGCATCCCATTCCAGCCAGCTGTGTTTGTTAATTTTTCTTCCGGCTACAGCATGTGTAATTGCCTCAAGTGTTTTTGATTTTTCGCGAACAGCTACTACATCACCTGCTTTTAATGAATACGAAGCAATATTTACTACTTCACCATTAACAGTGATATGTTTGTGGCCAACCAATTGGCGCGCACCTGAACGGGTTGGCGCTATACCTAAACGGTAAACCGCATTGTCCAAACGGGCTTCTAAAAACTTAAGTAAGTTTTCCCCGGTGATACCTTCTTTAGCAGAGGCGCGGTGAAACAAGTTTTCGAACTGGCGTTCCAATACACCATAAGTGTATTTAACTTTTTGTTTTTCCATCAACTGGGTCGAATACTCTGATTGCTTTCCTCTTCTTTTGGAAGCACCATGCATGCCCGGTGGATAATTTTTTCTTTCTAACGCTTTATCCGGACCGAAGATCGGTTCGCGGAAACGGCGCGCAATTTTGGATTTTGGTCCTGTATATCTAGCCATTTTTTGTTGTTTTTAAAGTATCAAGCAGCCCGCAGCTGATGAATCTTAGCTTTAAAAAATCTGTTAATTAAACTCTTCTTCTTTTCGATGGACGGCAACCGTTATGCGGAAGCGGTGTAATGTCCTTTATAGTAGTAACTTCGATACCTGCAGTTTGCAAAGTACGGATAGCTGATTCACGACCAGCGCCCGGGCCTTTTACAAATACTTCAACCTTGCGTAAGCCCAGGTCATAAGCAACTTTACCGCAATCTGCAGCAGCCTGGCCGGCAGCATAAGGGGTATTCTTTTTTGAGCCTTTGAAACCCATTTTACCAGCAGACGACCATGAAACGGCCTGGCCTGTTTTGTTGGTAAGGGTTATAATAATGTTGTTAAAAGTAGCATTGATATGTGCTTCGCCGTAAGGCTCAACAATCACAACACGCTTTTTGGTAACTTTTTTAGCTTTAGCCATCTTTTTAATTATTGAGTTATTGAATTATTGAGTTACTGAATTATAACCCGGACCCACTAACTGTATTTATAATTTTTGTATTCCTAATGATCTTTGGTTTCAACTAACCTCCAACCACTAATCACTTACTATTTAGTAGCTTTCTTTTTGTTAGCAACTGTTTTACGTTTTCCTTTACGGGTACGTGAGTTGTTTTTAGTGCGCTGGCCACGTAAAGGCAAACCTTTACGGTGACGTGTGCCACGGTAGCAACCTATATCCATTAAACGCTTAATGTTGAGCTGAACTTCTGAACGCAGTGAACCTTCAACCTTTATCTGATCGTTAATTATACCGCGGATAGCGTTTAACTGCTCATCATTCCAATCCTGAACTTTGGTATCGAAATCAATACCAGCTTCAGTTAAAATCTTTTGAGCTGTTGAGCGGCCAATCCCGTAAATGTACGTAAGTCCGATCTCTCCTCTTTTGTTCTTTGGTAAATCAATACCTGAAATCCTTGCCATATTTTTTATTTGTTTTAAATAACGACCGAACGGCGGGCCACCGTTGTACGAACCGTTACAGTATTTTTAATTAACCCTGACGTTGTTTAAATTTTGGGTTCTTTTTGTTTATCACATAAAGTTTCCCGTTCCGGCGGATGATTTTGCAATCAACACTGCGTTTTTTAATGGATGCTCTAACTTTCATCGCTTTATTATTTATATCTGTAGGTTATTCTGCCTTTTGTTAAATCGTATGGGCTCATTTCCAATTTCACCCTGTCGCCAGGTAAAATTTTTATGTAGTGCATCCGCATTTTACCGGATATGTGCGCAATAATTTCGTGACCATTTTCCAATTCTACCCTAAACATCGCGTTTGATAATGCTTCTTTAATCGTTCCGTCTTGTTCAATTGAGGCTTGTTTGGCCATATTTTACTGATTATTACTTAATTATCCACCTTAAAAGCGGGATGCAAAATTAATAAAAATATTTTAACTTTTAACTTTTTCTTTTAAAACATTATCTACATATGAAAATGTAGACAAAATCTCGGGTTTCCCCTTTTTAATAGCCACGGTATGCTCGTAATGTGCTGATGGTTTAGCGTCCACTGTCGAAACTGTCCATCCATCGTCCCAAAACTTAACCCTGGCCTTACCGGCGTTGATCATTGGCTCAATGGCAATCACCATACCTTCCTCCAGTTTTATGCCCGAACCACGTTTACCATAATTAGGCACTTCAGGTTTTTCGTGAAGCTGCAAGCCTACACCATGACCCACCAATTCTTTTACTACACCAAAACCATGCTTTTCTGCATGTTCCTGTACCGCATAACCAATATCGCCTATCCGCATACCCGCCACTGCTTTCGCAACACCAAGGTCAAGGCATTCCATTGTTACCCGCATCAACGTTTTAACAGTATCGCTTACTTCGCCAATTGCAAAAGTATAAGCCGAATCGCCGACATATTTATTTAATACTACGCCGCAATCAACCGATACCAGGTCACCGTCAACTAACATACGCTGACCGGGGAAACCATGTACTACCTGGTCATTCAATGATATACACAAGGAGTACGGAAACCCGTGATAGTTTAAAAATGCGGGCACCCCTCCGTTATCACGGATAAAAGTTTCTGCAAGTTTATTTAGTTCGATTGTTTTAACGCCCGGGCCAATTACTTTCGCAATCTCCCCAAGTGTTTTGGAAACAAGTAAAGAACTTTCCCTTATGAGTTCTATCTCTTCGATAGACTTATAATTGATCTTTGACATGTTAATTTATCAGATAACCGCCTGGCCGGTGCCGCCCGCAGGAATAGGTGTACGACCTTTGATCCTGCCAGTTTTCATTAAACCATCGTAATGGCGCATCAATAGGTGGCTTTCAATTTGTTGTAACGTATCAAGCACAACCTGTACAAGGATAATTAATGACGTTCCGCCAAAAAACCTTGCAAAGCCCTGGTTAATATGTACCATACTTGCAAACGCAGGTATAATCGCCACAATGGCAAGGGCAATAGACCCAGGCAGTGTAATACGTGAAATTACACCATCTAAAAATTCCCCGGTTGACCTTCCTGGCTTGATGCCCGGAATAAAACCGCCATTCTTTTTCATATCCTCGGCCATTTGGTTAGGATTAACCGTAATTGCCGTATAGAAGAATGTGAACAGTATAATTAATATGGCAAACAATATATTATGCCCCCATGAGGTATAGTCAGACAATGACATTAAGATAGGGTTTGATGCCGCCTTTGGAAAAAACTGCGATAGCGTTGCCGGTATAAACATTAACGCCTGTGCAAATATGATAGGCATTACACCTGCTGCTGTCACCTTTAAAGGTATGTACTGTCGTACACCGCCGTATTGTTTATTACCAACTATACGCTTTGCATATTGCACCGCAACCTTTCGGGTACCCTGCACTATCAATATAGTAAACATTACAACCGCAATAAGGGCTACCATTTCAACTACAAAAACAACTAACCCGCCCGCGCCTGATGTACGCGATTGAAATTCGTTTAGAAACGCACCGGGAAGGGCCGAGATAATACCGATCATGATGATGAGCGAAATACCGTTACCAATACCTTTATCTGTTATTTTTTCACCCAGCCACATCACAAACATAGTACCTGAGGTAAGTACGAACATATTTAAGATAGTGAAATATGGGTTAGCAATAAGCATTTGATCAGCTGTGATCTGTGATTTCAGGTATCCGATGGCCTGCAATGCTGTGATACCTATGGTAAGGTAACGTGTCCATTGATTTAGTTTGTTACGCCCGCTTTCGCCTTCTTTCTGCAATTTAGCGAAATATGGCACCGCAATACCCAATAGTTGCACCACAATAGAAGCCGAAATGTAAGGCATTACCCCCAACGCAAAAATTGAGGCGTGCGAAAACGCCCCCCCCGAAAACATATTCAGCAAGCCGGTTATTCCGCTGGCGTCCTTGTTACTAAGCGTTGCAGGATTAACCCCCGGTAGGATCACGAATGAGCCTACGCGATATATCAAAAGAAATAAGAGTGTGTTTATGATACGCACTCTCAAGTCATCGATCTTCCAGATATTGGATAATGTGGTGAAAAATTTCTTCATCCTAAAATTATAGCTTAACTATGGTACCACCAGCTGCTTCAATCGCTTTTTGCGCTGTAGCAGTAAACGCGTGTGCTTTAACTTCTAATTTGGCTTTCAGTTCGCCACGACCTAATATTTTAACCACGTCGTTACGTGAAACCAGGCCATGTTCTTTCAGCGTATCAAAATCAACTGATGATAATGTATATTTTTCAGTTAATGCTTGCAGCACATCAAGGTTTACACCAGTGTATTCAACACGGTTAGGGTTTTTAAAGCCTACCTTAGGTACACGGCGCTGTAAAGGCATTTGACCACCTTCGAAGCCCACCTTACTGCTTGTGCCTGAACGTGAACCAGCACCTTTATGGCCACGGGTTGATGTTCCGCCACGGCCCGAACCTGTACCACGGCCAATTCTTTTTCTATTTTTAGTAGAACCTTTTGCAGGTTTAAGATTACTTAAATTCATGATATTAAATATTTTCTACTGCTACCAGGTGATTAACTTTTTTAACCATACCTATTATAGCTGCAGTTGCTTCAACTTCTACACTGTGGTTGATCCTTTTTAACCCCAGGGCCTCAACTGTCCTTTTTTGGCGCTCACTTCTATCGATCACGCTCTTAATCTGTGTTATTTTGATTTTTGCCATGACTGATTATCCGTTAAAAACTTTACCTATACTAACGCCGCGGTGTTGTGCCACTGTATAAGCATCACGTAATTGTGATAATGCCGATACGGTTGCCTTAACCACGTTGTGCGGGTTTGATGAACCTTTTGATTTTGCCAATACATTGTGGATACCTGCCGACTCTAACACCGCACGCATCGCACCACCAGCAATTACACCGGTACCGTTAGCAGCAGGCTTTATAAAAATAAAACCGCCTGAAAACTTACCAATTTGCTCATGAGGCACAGTACCGTTAATGATCGGAACTTTTACCAGGTTCTTTTTTGCATCGTCAATGCCTTTTGCAATAGCTTCTGTAACCTCTTTAGCTTTACCCAAACCGTAACCTACAACACCGTTTTCATCACCTACTACCACAATGGCAGAGAAACTGAAAGTACGGCCGCCTTTGGTTACTTTGGCTACACGCTGTATGCTCACCAGGCGATCTTTTAATTCGATCTCGCTGGTTTTTACTCTTTTTATATTGATTGTTGACATCTCTTTATTATTTATTGATTTATTGAATTATTGATTTATTGAATTATCAGTTGATTTATAATTATTCGTTTACCATCTCAATATTCATTTCAATCAGTAATTCACTAATTCAGTAATTCAATAATTAAAAATTTAAACCGCCTTCACGTGCACCATCAGCAAGTGATTTAACACGACCATGGTATAAATACCCGTTCCTGTCGAAAACCACATCCTTGATCCCTGCAGCAATTGCTTTTTCGGCAACCAATTTGCCTACTGCAACCGACTGGTCGATCTTGGTGCCTTTTTCAGCATTGAAATCTTTTGATAAAGATGATGCCGACACTAATGTTTTTCCGCTCACATCGTCAATGATCTGCGCATAAATACCCTTATTGCTTCTATATACTGACAGGCGGGGACGTGATGAAGAACCTGAAAGGCGCTTCCTGATACCCATCTTAATCCTGTCTCTTCTTGATAATTTTGCTCTGGCTCCCATGACGATTATTTTTTAGATGCTGATTTACCTGCTTTTCTTCTCAATACTTCGCCAACAAACTTGATACCTTTACCCTTGTAAGGCTCTGGTGCACGCAGCGAACGTATTTTTGCCGCTACCTGGCCAATCAGTTGTTTATCTATCGACTCCAGAATAATTGTTGGGTTTTTACCCTTTTCAGCAGTTGTTGAAACTTTAATTTCTTTTGGTAACTCAAACACATAGTGGTGAGAATATCCCAGCACAAGGTCTAATGTATTACCGGTATTGGTTGCACGATAACCTACACCAACTAATTCCTGCTCTAATTTATAGCCGGTTGTTACGCCAACTACCATGTTATTGATTAAAGCACGGTATAAGCCGTGTAATGCTTTATGACGTTTTTGATCAGAAGGGCGTTTTACAACCAGTTGTCCTTCTTCAACCTCAACAGTGATATCACTGTCAACGGCCTGGTGCAACTCACCTTTAGGGCCTTTTACAGTAACAACATTATCTGCCGATACGGTGAAAGTTACTCCCTGGGGTAGTGCTATAGGTGATTTTCCTACTCTTGACATTGCTTAATTTCCTCCTATTAATATACGTAGCATAATACTTCGCCACCAACATTTTGTGTACGGGCTTCTTTATCGGTCATTACACCTTTAGAAGTCGACAGGATGGCGATACCTAAACCATTTAATACTCTTGGCATATTATCCATGCCTGCGTATTTCCTCAAACCTGGTTTACTGATGCGCGAAATGCTGCGTATAGCAGAAATTTTTGTTATCGGGTGGTATTTCAAAGCTACCTTAATAGTACCTTGAGGACCATTGTCTTCAAACTTAAAATTGGCAATGTAACCTTTGTCGAAAAGCACTTTCGTGATTTCCTTTTTCAGATTTGATGCAGGAATTTCAACAACCCTATGGTTGGCCTTAATAGCATTCCTTACTCTTGTAAGATAATCTGCGATTGGATCTGTATTCATTTTATTGTTTTATGATGGTAGTATCCTTAGACTTGCCATCGGTTAATTATTCTATAGCTTAAAGCGGAAAGCAGAAAGACCAAAGCTTTTTGCTTTTAGCTTTCGCCTCAATTACCAACTCGCTTTCTTAATCCCCGGGATCTTGCCTGCAAGGGCCATATCGCGGAAAGTTACGCGTGAAATACCGAACTGGCGCATGTAGCCCCGTGGGCGGCCTGTTAATTTGCAACGGTTGTGCAATTTTACAGGGGATGATGCTTTTGGCAATTTATCCAAACCAGCGTAATCGCCGGCTTCTTTAAGAGCCGCTCTTTTTTCAGCGTATTTAGCTACTAATTTAGCGCGTTTAACTTCACGTGCTTTTACACCTTCTTTAGCCATTATACTTTTTGATTTTTAAATGGTAATCCAAATTGTTTCAACAACTCCAATGCTTCCACATCATTTGTTGCCGAGGTTACAAAGGTAATATCCATACCCTGTATTTTATTGATCTTGTCAATATTGATCTCGGGGAATATGATTTGTTCTGATATACCCAAAGTATAGTTTCCACGTCCGTCAAAACCTTTATCGTTGATGCCTTTGAAATCGCGGATACGCGGTAAAGCAATAGCAATCAAACGGTCTAAAAATTCGTACATGGTATTGTCACGTAAAGTAACACGTACGCCGATAGGCATGTTTTTACGTAACTTAAAGTTCGAAATATCTTTCTTGGATTTCGAAGAAACTGCCTGCTGACCAGTAATAGTAGTCAATTCGGTAATTGTACTTTCGATAAGTTTTTTATCAGTAGTAGCGCCGCCAACACCCTGGTTGATAGCTATCTTCTCCAGCTTAGGCACCTGCATTACGCTTTTGTACTGAAATTTATCTTTCAGTGTGGAGCGAATCTCGTCCTTATACTTTGTTTTTAATCTTGGTACGTATTCCATTACTTAATTTCCTCTCCTGATATTTTTGCCACTCTAACTAATTTACCGGCTTCATTTCTTTTACGGCCAACGCGGGTTGGTTTACCTGTTTTAGCATCAATCAGCATCAGGTTTGAAATGTGTATGGCAGCTTCCTGTTTTGAAATTCCGCCATTTGGTTTAGCTGCATTCGGCTTAGTATGTTTTGATACCATGTTTGCACCTTCAACAATAGCGCGGCCTTTATCTAATATTATTTCTAATATTCTGCCTTGCGATCCTTTTGAATCACCGGCTATAACCTTTACCAGATCACCTTTTTTGATCTTAATTTTGGCAGGTTGTTCGTGTTTTTTCTTTTCCATGTTACAGTACCTCCGGTGCTAATGATACAATTTTCATAAATTGTTTCTCACGTAATTCTCTTGCAACCGGGCCAAAGATACGTGTGCCTCTCGGCTCATCCTGGTTATTTAACAAAACTGCGGCATTGTCGTCAAAACGGATATATGAACCGTCTTTTCTGCGGATCTCTTTTTTTGTACGTACCACCACGGCTTTTGAAACAGTACCTTTTTTAACGTTGCCTGATGGCAGGGCGCTTTTTACGGTAACTACTATCTTATCGCCGATAGAGGCATACCTTTTACCGGTACCGCCCAATACGCGGATCACTAAAACTTCTTTAGCGCCGCTGTTATCAGCTACATTTAATCTCGATTCCTGTTGTACCATTTTATTTAGCCCTTTCTAAAATTTGAACTAATCTCCAGTTTTTGTTTTTGCTCAGCGGGCGTGTTTCCATAATCAATACGGTATCGCCTATACCACAGGTATTTTCCTGGTCGTGGGCCATAAATTTGGTTGTTTTCTTAACGAACTTACCATAGATAGGGTGTTTTACTTTCCTTTCTACAGCAACAACAATAGATTTTTCCATCTTATTGCTAACTACCAGGCCGGTACGTGTTTTTCTTAAATTTCTTTCTTCCATTTTTCCCGATGCTTAAAAATTATTCAGAAGCCGCTGCCGCTTTACGCTTTGTTAATTCAGTGTTTATGCGGGCGATGTCCTTACGTACTTTTGTAATACGCAAAGGGTTTTCAATAGCCGAAACTGCGTGTGCAAATTTCAGTTTGGTAAGATTTGCTTTCTCTTCGCCGGCCCTGGCAACCAATTCTTCAGTTGACAACTCTAAAATTTCTGAGTTCTTCATTTTGTTTTTATTTGTTGTAATGTTGGAGGGTTGTAATGTTGTAATGTTCTTGTTTGCTGGTTGAAAAGTTCAATCCAACTTTACAACATTTCAACTTTACAACGTTTCAACAACTCTTCAAATTTATGCTTCTACGTAATCCCTACGTACTATAAACCTTGTTTGCACAGGCAACTTTTGTGCTGCCAGGCGTAATGCTTCCTTAGCAACATCTAAAGGAACGCCTTCAGCTTCAAAAATGATCCTTCCGGGGCGTACAACTGCAACCCAGTATTCGGGTGCACCTTTACCTTTACCCATACGTACTTCTGCCGGTTTTTTGGTTACAGGCTTATCAGGAAATATTCTTATCCAAACCTGGCCTTCACGTTTCATAAAACGTGTTACAGCAATACGTGCAGCTTCTATCTGGCGGCTGGTGATCCAGGCCACTTCAAGTGATTTTATACCGAAAGATCCGAATGAAAGCTCAGCACCACGAGTGGCGTTTCCCTTCATCCTGCCTTTTTGCATCTTTCTGAACTTCGTTCTTTTTGGCTGTAGCATTTTCTTAAGTATTGAGATGTGAGATGTGAGATATGAGGTATGAGATTATAAATCCCGGTACCTTTATCAAAAATCCTCTATCCTATTTATTTTATCACTTTATACTTCTCAATTTGATGATCAACCCGACATATTCTCATATCTCAAATCTCACATCTATTTAAATTATCTCTTTCCTGGTCCACCCGGGCGATTTCCACCTGGACGGCTACCGCCGCCACCAGCACCACCGCCGCGATTTCCACCGCCGCCGGCACTACCACGATTCCCGCCTGGTCCACCCGGTCCGCCTCTGCGGTCACCGCCTGGTTTCCTGTCGCCCCGGCGTTCTCCACCGCGCTCGCCGCCTCTTTCGTTGCCACGGCCGCCGAAGCCTGCCGCGCCACCTTCAGGGCGTCCGCCTTTACCGCTTGCGCTGCTTGCGCCACCGATGTTTGGTGATAAGTCGCGTTTGCCGTAAACTTCGCCTTTGCAAATCCAAACTTTAACCCCTATTTTTCCATAAGTGGTTAATGCTTCGGCTAATGCATAATCGATGTCTGCGCGGAAAGTATGCAATGGAATCCTTCCTTCTTTATATTGTTCTGTACGTGCCATTTCCGCACCGCCTAAACGGCCTGATGTCATCACCTTTATTCCTTCAGCACCCATTCTCATGGTTGAAGCAATAGTAGTTTTCATGGCACGACGGAATGAAATACGCGCTTCGAGTTGTTTTGCTATGCCTTCAGCAACTAATTGTGCATCAAGCTCAGGGCGTTTTATCTCGAATATATTTATCTGAACGTCTTTTTTGGTCAGTTTCTTTAACTCTTCTTTTATCTTATCAACTTCCTGACCGCCTTTACCTATAACAATACCCGGGCGTGCTGTGTGGATAGTTATGGTGATACGTTTTAAAGTACGCTCGATAACTACCTTTGATACACCACCTTTTGAAATACGTGCTGCTATATATTTACGGATCTTTTCGTCTTCAACTAATTTGTCGGCATAATGATTGCCACCGAACCAATTAGAATCCCAACCTCTGATGATTCCTAACCTGTTACCTATTGGATGTGCTTTCTGTCCCATTTCAAATTAATTGTTATCGTTTTTACTATCTACGATCAGGTGTACATGGTTTGAGCGTTTACGGATACGGTATCCTCTTCCTTGCGGAGCAGGGCGTAACCTTTTTAACTGGCGGCCGCCGCCTACTGAAACCTCTTTAACATATAAGTTACTGTCTTCAACACGTTTGTCTTCATTTTTTTGTTCCCAGTTTTTGATGGCCGATAACAAAAGCTTTTCAACACGTATTGCCGCTTCTTTATTTGTGTATTTTAATATGTATAATGCTTTTTCAACATTTACACCACGGATCAGGTCAACCACCAAACGCATTTTGCGGGGCGAGGTTGGGCAGTTCTGTAGCTTTGCGATTGAAGCGCCGCCTTGCTGAGCTTTTTCCTCTTCTTTGCGTTGCCTGATCAGTACAGACTTTTTTACTTTTTTAATTGCTTCTTCCATTGCCTGTTATTTTTTCTTTTCTGCGTGACCGCGGAATGTACGTGTTGGTGCAAACTCTCCCAGCTTGTGTCCAACCATGTTTTCTGTTACGTACACAGGGATAAATTTATTACCGTTGTGTACTGCGAATGTATGACCAACGAAATCAGGAGAGATCATGGAACGACGTGACCATGTTTTTACAACCGATTTCTTGTTTGAATCATTCAGCACCGCAACCTTTTTGTCAAGGTTGTGATCGATGTAAGGTCCTTTTCTAATTGAACGAGCCATTATTTTTTCCTTCTTTCAATGATATAACGATCCGATGTTTTCTTTTTGTCACGGGTTTTAAAGCCTTTAGCTAATAAACCTTTGCGTGAACGTGGATGACCACCTGAGGCTCTTCCCTCACCACCACCCATAGGGTGATCTACCGGGTTCATGGCTACACCACGTACCCTTGGCCTGCGGCCTAACCAGCGTTTGCGGCCGGCTTTGCCTAATACAGCGTTAGCTTTTTCGCCATTTGAAACCGTGCCGATAGTTGCCAAACAAGTCGACAGTATCATACGGGTTTCGCCTGAAGGCAATTTGATGATGGCATATTTACCATCACGTGCTGATAACTGTGCATAAGTACCGGCGCTGCGCGCTATGATACCACCCTGGCCAGGGTTAAGCTCAATATTGTGGATGATAGAACCCAGCGGGATGCTCTTAAGTGGTAAAGTATTACCAACTTCGGGAGCTACACTATCGCCTGACAGAACAACCATACCCACGGTTAATCCTTCAGGGGCTATCATATATCTTTTTTCACCATCAACAAAGTGTAGTAATGCTATACGTGCCGACCGGTTAGGATCATACTCGATAGTTGCAACCTTTGCAGGGATATCAAACTTATTGCGTTTGAAATCAATTAACCTGTAAGCTTGTTTATGGCCACCACCCATATAGCGCATGGTCATTTTACCGCTGTTGTTACGTCCGCCTGATCTTGTGTTCGCCGAAACAACCAACGTTTTTTCAGGAACGTTTGTTGTAATATCCGACGTAGAAGTATCTATGCGGAAGCGGGTACCGGGTGTAACCGGTTTAAATCGTTTAACTGCCATCTCTTTAGTTATATACCGCTATAAAAATCTATTACCTCTCCGCTTTTCAACGTAATGATCGCTTTTTTGTAAGTAGCGGCACGTCCTGAAACGGCGCCGGCCTTAGTATTGCGGGTCTTTAGTTTTCCAACGTATTTCATAGTGTTTACAGCCTTAACAGTAACACCATACATAGCCTCAACGGCTCCTTTAATCTGAATTTTGTTAGCCCTGTGATCAACTTTGAAAGCATAACGGTTAAGCTTCTCGGTTAATTGAGTTACTTTTTCAGTAAGTAAGGGTTTCTTTAAAATTTCCATAATTACTTAGCGAATGCTTCCTCCAAAGTTTTTAACGCACCTGCTGTCAATAAAAGTTTGCCGGCATTCAACACATCATAAGTGTTAAGTTGATCGGCAGTAACAACCTTTGTTTTTTTCAGGTTCCTGCTTGATAAATACACATTGTTATTTGCAGCGCCCAATACTAATAATGTTTTCACATCAGTAGCATTAAGGTCGGCCACCATTTGTACATAGCTTTTGGTTTTTACAGCATCGAAAGTAAAATCTTCCAGTACTACTATATTATTGTCCTGTGCTTTGTATGATAGGGCTGATTTACGTGCCAGTACTTTCAGTTTCTTGTTTAATTTGAAGCTGTAGTCGCGGGGCTGCGGACCGAATACACGGCCACCACCATTAAACAATGGTGATTTTACACTGCCTGCACGTGCACCACCGGTGCCTTTTTGCTTATATAATTTGCGGGTTGAACCTGCAATTTCATTACGCTGTTTTGATTTGTGTGTACCCTGACGCTGGTTAGCTAAAAACTGCTTAACATCAAGATAGATAGCGTGATCATTTGGCTCGATACCGAATATGGAATCAGAAAGCTGCACCTTGGTGCCCGTTTCTTTGCCTGATATGTTTAATATGTTGACTTCCATCTTATTTATCCACTATTACGAATGAACCCTTAGCTCCGGGGATGGAACCTTTAACTACCAGCAGATTTTGTTCTGCATATACTTTCACCACCTGTAAGTTCTGAACTTTAACACGTTCATTACCCATTTGGCCGGCCATGCGCATACCTTTAAATACACGTGAAGGCCATGATGACGCTCCCATTGAACCTGGTGCACGTAACCTGTTGTGCTGACCGTGAGTTTGCATACCCACACCACCAAAACCGTGACGCTTTACTACACCCTGGAAACCTTTACCTTTTGAAGTACCCACTACGTCAACAAAATCACCGATCTCGAATATATCGACTGTGATAGTATCGCCTAAGTTTTTTTGATCTTCGAAAGTTTTGAATTCAACAAGCCTGCGTTTTGGAGTAGTTCCGGCTTTTTCAAAATGGCCTTTTAAAGGCGCTGAAGTATGCTTGTCTTTTTTCTCACCGTATGCAAGCTGTACAGCTGCATAACCGTCAGTTTCAACAGACCTGATCTGTGTTACCACACAAGGGCCAGCTTCGATCACTGTGCAGGGAATGTTCTTTCCTGCTTCGTCGAATATGCTGGTCATACCTACTTTTTTACCAATTATTCCTGACATTTCTATATTTTTTTGTGCTCATCGTGGCAGTAGGGCCACGTTCAAAGCATATTATCCCCCGTTAAGGGACGGCAAAGATAGGGATTATAAATTAAATGCCAAATAGTTGCGTAAAAAATTTTTATAAATGTTTTGGGAGGGGGGATTGGGTTGATTACGTGAGTGGTTGGTTGAGCGCGGCAAACTCCAAACATGGGCGAAGCTGAGGAATTTTAACTAAAAAATTTCCTTGTATCATAGTTTGCTATCGCTTCTGCTAACCCTTTAGGACTAACGCCATAATTATTCACAATATCAACGTCCGCTCCATTTGAAATAAGGGTTTCAATAAAATATCCATCATCTCCCATATAACCAAACACAGCATTAGATAGAGGCACGTTCCCGTCCTTGTCTTTTGCATTAACGTCTGCACGCCTTGTTAGCAATATATCAAAAACAGCCTTTGATTTCTTAAGTACTGCGAGATGCAACACGGTCCTTTTAGACATTTTGGATTGCTTAGCATTAATATCAATTCCAAAGTCGAGAAATAATCTTACCATATTTTCGACAGGTATTGGGACTACCTCATGATTTCTAACATAGTAGTGCAAAATATTACTGCCATTACTGTCGAAAGAAGCAATGTCGAAATCTTTCAACGCCGCTTCAATTTTGTCGAAAGGTTTGTATAACAAAATCAACTTTAATTCTTCAATGTTTATACCCATTTCTATTTATTTTATTTTCTCGACGGATGCCAAAGATGCAATCAGGATTTTATTTTTAATCCATAGTCTCTTTTTTATGGTATTGACATCGCAGTTGGGACAAAAGTTATTTGATCATCGTTGATACTAATGAAATAGCGATTCCAATTACCAATAATAGAAACCCAAATCTTAACCTTTTATTTCGTTGAATACCTATTTGTCTAAAATGTTCATAATCATCGAACCCATAACCTCCTCTCGCGCAAATGTAGCGCAGGCCAAAAGAGGTGCCGTTCCTCGGACCCCGCTGAAAGGTAATGAAGCTGTACACACATCGTAGCGTCAAAGGCGCTCCCATTAGGTATGGGTGTATTTAGAATTACATAATACACATCTTTCAATTGAGTTTTTTTAAACGAATCCCAATGAGTTTTAACAATTGATTGCGAAAATAGCTTTTCACAACTCAATACAAAAAGTAGTGCTATTAAATAAATTTTTATCTACATTATTTTAAGAGGTTATTGGATAAGTATTTATGGTTTTTCCTTAATTCCTGAATTAACATTGTTTCAAAATAGTGCCTGAGTTCTTGCGGATCTATTGTAATTGATTTAAAACCTAATTCATCAATGTTTTTGAAATCTTTCAATTTTGAACTGGTTGTTTTACTTGCCTTTATTAAATGTTGACGCATCCTTTGTATAGAATACTTACTATGTGTTTGACCTAAATAAAACAGTTCCCAAAAACTGCCTATTTTAATATAGTAAGCATAAATGTTATGTCCCTTGTAATCGTTGGCATTTTTTTTTAACCATTCTTCATTCCTATCGGCAATAGTAGCTATCAATTTAATATCTTCTTGCGACTGGAAATAATTAACTGCGAATAGTAAATGTTTTTTTAAGTGGTCATTAAAGGTTTCTTCAATTTTTATAGTTGTCATTCGTGCGATGAATATGTTTAGTCAGCTGGATAAATCCTCCTCTCGCGCGAGAATGCAGCGCAGACCTAAAGAGGTGGCGTTCTCGTGCGCCGCTGACAGGTAATGAAGCAGGGCGGATGCTGTAACTTCAAAGGCACCCGTAAAAACTTTCGAAGTTTAATTCGATGTTGTTTATTTTAAAAGGCCTCATTGAGGGCTTCGCCGTTTAAAAACTTCGCAAGTTTCACCGCTTCAGGCAACCTGGAGTTTAAAAACCTCAAGTTCTGCCCCGTTTTCAATAGCTGTATTGCCTTTTTCCATTACCAGGCGGGTAATTTCTTCTGAAAGGTAATAATGGCCGCAATTGGCACATACTTCAGCGGGTACGTCTTTGATCAATACAATTGCCCCATCCCTTTCTAAAGTGATCGTTACTTTACCTTTTTCAGTAGTACCAACCTTACATAATGCACATCCCATAATTATTCCCTTTTCGATTTAAAACCAACTTCCCAGATATTTTCATCCGGCTCATACGCAGTAACAATAATACATCTTTCTACGCTATCCTCTTTTCCTAATACAATGTGTATCGGCCTGCTATTAACATATCCTAAGATAAGGTAACTGGGATACGGTTTATCGTGCAGATACGTTGCTATAATTTCCCCGTTATCAACTACTGATTTTACGTTATCAACTGAAATATTCCGTTTAACATTTGAGTGATGGCGTGATCACTGAACAATGTCTCCTTACAAACCATCATTTATTGTATATCCCGGCACCCTTTATTTATGCTTTTTATATCAAATATACAAAACTATAAATTGATTTACATCCAACCCCAATATAATGAAAAGCAAACTCCTCTTGCGCGAATGCAGCGCAGGCCAAAAGAGGTGGCGTTCGTGCCCCGACTAACCGAAAAAGACTTCCGAAGTTTTTAAAACTTCGGAAGTCTGACGGCTTGCCTGCAATTTAAAGCCAAGGTTAAACGCACGATCTAACATAAATACGCCAAAATCCATCTAAATTTCTTGCGGAAAGGAAAATAAGTTGTTTATTTCGCACAAAAGGACCAACCTCATGTCTATCAAAACCGAACTCGGCAAGCTCGAAAAAAAATCGCTTATAGAAATAATTCTCGACCTATATAAAAAGAATAAGTCGGTGCAGGAGTACCTCCATTTTTATATCAAACCTGACGAAGATGGCTTATTTGAAAAATACCGGGCTAAAGTTTATGAAGCATTTTTTCCGAAACGGGGGTTCGGCTACAATCTAAAGCAAGGCAAGCAGAGCATTACCGATTTTAAGAAGCTTGGTCCGTCGGCAGAATCACTGGCTGATCTTATGCTCTTTTATGTTGAAACGGGAGTAAGATTTACAGGTGATTACGGCGATATGAATGAAGCTTTTTACAACAGCATGGAGAGTACATATGCCAACGCATTGAAAATTATTTATAAAGAAAGGCTATTGGATGCCTTTAAACAACGATCTATGCAAATCCTTGACGATACTCAAGACATGGGTTGGGGGTTTCATGACAGTCTATCCGAAATATTTTACCAATTTTATGAATAGTAAATGATCTCCCTTGAGATGCATCACAGGCTTAAAAAGGTGGCGTTCCCCTTCGCCGCTGACAGGTAACAAAGCAATGAAAATGCCGGAACTTCAAACACCCGTAAAAACTTTCGAAGTTTTAAAAACTTCGAAAGTTTGACCGTCTTTACTTCGTGTTAGATTTGACGAGCACAATTTTATATCGTAGTTTTATAAAAACAAGTTATGTTAGCTATCGACAGAATTACATCCAACCCCAATATAATGAACGGCAAACCCTGCATAAGGGGCATGCGGATTAGCGTTTCAATAGTGCTTAATCTTTTAGCTAACGTGATGAGTAAGGAGGAAATTCTTGCTGATTATCCGTACCTCGAAGCTGAAGATATTAAGCAGTGCCTTAATTATGCTGCTTACCTGGCAGAAGGAAGGTTGGTGTAGCATATTACTCCTTTTTACAGCTTACTGCTCTTTCAACAACTTCTTTTTCTGCGCATCAAACTCAGCCTGGGTTAAGGCGCCGGAATCAAGTAACTGTTTTAATTTCTTTATTTCATCGGCTACAGAACCCACCTGCTTTGCGGCAGACTGGGCGCAGGGTACAACTTCGCAGGCTAAAATTGCATCATCTATATATAAGGAGTAATTAAATATCCCACCCGGGAATACTACGAATAAATATTTTTCTGCCCCGCTTAAATTATCTTTCCGTATGCTTTTAATAACAACGCCGCCATTGGTAAATTGCTTTGGTAAACTGCGCGAACGGTTGCCCGGTCCCGGAAGGCCCCTTTCTTCCAGATATAAAAACGAACCGTCGTTGCCTGAGCCTTTGCCCAGCCTTACGGTATCATTTATATGGTACGTTACCCCGTTGGTTGCTTTGTATTCGGTGAGCTTTTGTGCCTGGCTTAAAAATGGCGCCAGCAAGACGCCAATAAATATCAACTTTTTCATGATGTTGCCAATTATTAAGGTTAGTAATGTTTATTATAACCATTAACCCGGCAATATGTTATGAAAATTTTAACGCAGTAACTACAACGATTTTAACCCTTCATCAACTCCTGGCAGCAGGCCTGAATGCAGGCACTACATTATTAACCGGCTTTGTGGTTTGCAGGTAATAAAAAATGGCCTCGATGTCCTCATCTGTCAAATTACTGAAATCCTGCCACGGCATTGGCGGGACAAGCATACGGTCGCCATCCAGACCCTTGTATTTACCATGCCGCAGCGCATTTTTAAACTGGGCTTCCTTCCAGTTGCCGATCCCGGTAGCATCTGATGTAATATTGGCTGCAAAAGATGTTCCCCATGGGCCAATGGCCGCAGTAAGGTCGCCGCTAAATACAACCAGGCCATTTTTTACATCGTCCGCGCTTGCCACCGGAACGGGTGCGTTTGATGGGAAGCCTGACAATATTTTTGCAGGATCGGGAAATGGCCCGTTTGGCCCCATCATTTTTGGCGAATGACAATCATTGCAACCTATGATGGCAACAAGGTAAGCGCCCCGCTTTACAAGGCTGTCTTTTGAGGGCGTGGTGGCATCGGTAGTATCTTTTACCGCTTTTGCAGATTCGCAGGAATTCAGTAACCATGCAAAAATGCAAATAATGATGACAAAGGTTAGTGCTTTCATGTCCAGGTGAATTTATTTGTGATCAGTAAATTTTAAACTAAAATATAAAAAATTACTGTAAACAAAATAATATCAGATCATTATGATTTTAATTTCTCACGATCTTTGTCAATGGGATCGGCACTTTTACATATGCTAATAAGCTGCCGGTCGGAAAGCAAATCAAACTGCATCAATACCGGAATATTTTTATTGAGGCCTGAGATCCCAGTTTCATGCACAATCATCCAATCCGCAATAATAACGCGAAAATGTTTATTGGCTTTGCTATGGTTGGTATTTTCGTTGGCGGATTGGCTCCAGGCAGCCATATTTTTTCATGCTTATTCTGACTTCGACCCCTCCACATTTAAAAACACAATGCTGGTATGCGGGATACCCAATGTTTTACCGGGCTTAATGGTAAGGTATAGTTTAAGATAACCGTCGGTAATGCCTTTCATTGCCGTGAGGGTTGCTTCTTTAAATTCCGGGTACATCCCCTGTCCTGATTTGCGGAAGGTGAGGTTGCCTTTTTCATCAACAAAACAGGTGTAGGTATAGGCAAAATCATCATAAGCATGATGGATCACAATATGAAAAGTAGGCGAAAGATAAGCATCGTATGATGCACCTCCCTCAACTGCATCAGGCACAGCTTCTTTTTTTACAATAACCAGCTTATTTTTTGATACAAGGCTTGGGGGTTCTGTACCTGCAAAGGCGCTATCTGCTATTTTGTTTGCCAGCTCCGCTTTTGCTTTAATATATAAGGTGTCCTTATGGCTGGGTTTCCAAAGGTTTGCAGTATCGGTATGTAATACGTTTTTTATATAATCATTCGAATAAAAAGTCATGAAAACATGCGTTTTCTCCTCCTGTATTATGTTGTTATGTACATGCAGTACCATAAATTTTAAACTATCCCTGCTCAACTGTTTTAGTTTAAGCCATGCCCAGGCAACGTTGAAAATAGAATCGTGGTCAAAAACAACCGGCGCGTTCAGGAACCTTTTTTCTCGCGGGCTATAAATATTTACGGAATCCAATGATGGGAATGACATGCGCCACTCGGGCACTAACTGGTAGCCCACAGGGCTAAATGATAGCCCATTATCAAATTTACGGCTAACTTCGGTGTACTTGATGCCTTTAATAATGTTTATTAAGTTTTTTGTCCTTGCGGCAACTGCTTCTTTCCTGGCTTTTTCTTCCAATATCCTTCGTTCTCCCCGGTTGCATTTGCCGGCGAATAGCGAAATGAAAATAACTACAGCAAGAAAATTTCTTATTATATAAAGGCGGGAAGATTTTTTATACATATAAAATTTGCAGAACGTGTTTAAAACGCTAAAATAGTAAAAGTTGATTAAGTTGATTGGGTGAGTGGTTGATTAGGTTAAGGATGTTACTTAACTTAATCAACTTAATTTAACCCAGTCAGCCTAATCTAACCCAATCAACCCTCCAATGCCTGTTCCAAATCCCTAATCAAATAATCAGCATCTTCTAAACCCACATACATGCGGATCAACTGGTGGCGGCTGTTATTGGGATCATAGTCTCGGATGGCAACGCCTGCTATTGACGGAATAATCAAACTCTCGTGGCCACCCCAGGATACCGCCATTAATAGATGCTGCAGCTTGTCGCAGAAAGCTTCGATTTTTTGTATAGATGGTTCTTTTAAAGTAAAACTAAACATCCCGCCGCAGCCTTGCATTTGCCGGTGCGCCAGTTCCCTTTGTTTAAAGTTTGGGCTAAACGGCCATATTACCTTATCAACCGACGGGTGATTGGCCAGCCATTCGGTAACGGTTTTGGCAGTTTCAAAACTACGCTGCATCCTCAAGGGCAATGTGCGCAAGCCGCGGATGAGCAGCCAGGCCGAATGCGGCGAAAGCGAGGGGCCGATATTCATAAATTCGTGATCGAATATCCGCTTCATCAGTTCTTTACTGCCGGTTAAAACGCCGGCGACTACATCCGAATGCCCGCCTATATATTTGGTGGCTGATTGCGCCACCAGGTCGATGCCCAACCGGATAGGTTGCTGGTAAAGCGGTCCGCAATAGCTGTTGTCTATCATGGTAAGTATGCCTTTTTCTTTTGCGGTTCTTGCAATGGCCTTTAAATCCTGCAACTCGTAACTGAAAGTGTTCGGGCTTTCCAGGTAGATGAGTTTGGTTTCGGGGGTGATGGCGTTTTTAATATTTTCAACTTCCGAGCCATCAACAAAAGTAGTTTGAATGCCAAACTTTGGTAAAAAGTTGTTGAAGAGCTTGATAGTCCAGCTATAGGGGTTTTCAACCGATACAATATGGTCGCCTTGTTTAAGTAATGCCAAAATAGGTACGCTTACTGCAGCGATGCCACTGCTGAATACCAGGGCGTCCTCGGCACCATCAAGTGCGGCCAGCTTTTGCCTTAATATCGTCAATGTTGGGTTTTGCCCCCGCGAATAAAGCTGCGCATCATATTCTTCGGCCAAAGCCTGCCTGAAATCAGCGACTGTTTTAAAAGTAAAATTACTTGTTTGGATGATCGGCGGCGAAACGGCATTAAAGTAGTTTTCACGTTCTTCACCTAATTCGTTCAGTATGTACGACAAGTCCATGTTATGTTATTGGTGTTTGGGTAACCTTTTTATAGGTACAGGTATAATAAATAATCAGCCCTAATGCATAAGCAGCCAGGCATATCAGCGCAGCATAGGGGTTTTCCCGGAAAGTGATGAAAATATTAATGGTGACAAACCAGTAAGATAAAATAAATACCGCGGGAACAAAAGGAAACCATTTTATTGTAAATATTCCAGTTTCATCAAGTTCTTTCGTTTTCTTTCGTAGCAGGAAGATAGTGACTGCAGCCATCGATAAGCCTATCGTATCAAAAAACATCACATATTTAAGCAGCTTACCAAATTCGGCTACAAAAAACAATACGGCAATAATTGATGCCACAAAAAAACTCATGCCAAATTCTTGCACCTGCGTTTTGGAGTTCACCTTTTTAAATATAGGTGGCAATATGCCATCTTCGGCCATCGCATAGTAAACCCTTGGGTTTGACAGCACGTTTACGTTGACATAGGCAAGGACCGACAAAAATATCAGGATAGACGTTATTTTATAACCCGTTGCGCCAAAAAGCACACCCACCATTTTTGCCGCCAAAGCGGGTGTTTGCTGCAGGCCGCCTATCCCTAAAACATGGTAATAGGCATAATTTACGGAAAGGTAAAGAAACAATATGACAGCTATACCAACCCTTATTGCTTTGGGCGTATTGGTTTTGGCATTAATAATATCGCCGCCAAAATTTATGGTTTGCTGGTAGCCGCCGTAAGTGAAAAATACAGCTACCAAACTAAGTCCAAAAGCCGTTATCAAACTCCCCGTATGCGCCGTTGCATGAATGGTTGCAGGTGGTATATCGCTTTTAAAAACGGTAAGGCAAATTAGCAGTATCAACCCTATTTTAAACATCATGAGGACATTTTGCGTGCGGGCGCTCAATTTTATACCCAAAAAGTTGATGACATATAATATGGCTACCGATGTAATGGTGATGATCTTTGTGCCCAAATCGTTTTGCAGGCTGGCCGGCAGCAAAAAAGGCCTTATATAATCTGCGCCGATAAGCGCCACAACAGCCACTGATGCCGCGTTACTAATCACCAGCACCCAATTTATCATAAATGCAATGGCAGGGTGATAGCAATACGAAAAAACCTTATAAAATCCGCCGGTCGCCGGAAACCGCGCCCCTATCTCGGCAAAAGTGAGCGCCCCGCATAAGCTTACCAGGCCGCCAAATATCCAGGCTCCAAAAAATATCCAGGCGCTACCAGCTTTTACTGCAACCTCGCTTGGCGTTGCAAATATCCCCATTCCAATTACAAGGCCAATGACAATCATCGTAAGGTCAAAGCGATTCAGTTTCGGTTTAATACTCATTTATTACTCTAAATATTTATTTTTTGAATTAATATTTTAATTTTGTTGGAAGTTAGCCCCTTGTTAATTGTTAACTGACCATTGATTTGTGCAGCATGGAAATTATTTTGAAGCAATTTAAGCAAATATTCATTACAGCAATGTTAATGCTTTTTATTGCACCTGCTATTGCCCAAATAAAACATGCGTCAAAAGACCCGGTTCCCCCGGTTAAACATCATCCCCAAAGCGAACAACAAAAGGAATTTTTCCGTTTAGCCGCGCAGGCCAATGTTAAATTTATATATCCAAACGGATTTAGGGAAATTAAAGCACCGGATGACGAAGATTTTTCTTTCGATTACGCCCTGGAATTGCCCGGCAAGGATTTTGAGATATGGTTCCAAATAAAGTCGGAAAAAGAAAACTGGGCCAGTTATTTAAACGCTCTAAACACACCCAACGCACAACTAACAAACCCTGATTCGGCTTATAATGCCTGGGGCAAAGCTACTGTTGCAGCATTTACCGGCGACCAAAAATATTATGTAACCACTATACCTGGTGATGTCCTCGGCCGCTACAATGCAGATGCCGGAAAATCGTACCTGCTAACTTTGCTTGATCTTCCTGATACTAAACATTATAAATACGCGCTGCTGATCACCCTTGAAAAAAAACATACCGGCACAATAATGGCGGTTTGTTTTAGCAACGAAAAAGGCCCGGATTTTTTTAAAAACATCAATAAAGCAAGCAACTGCCTCAAATTTAAACCCTGATGGTAGAATGTTGATAAGTTAGGACATTAGAATGATGAATTCTGTGCCTAAATATTATTTTTGCCGGAAGGGAAAGTTATTGGTCATTGTGTCATTAGTCATTGGCACAGTGGCTATTTATTCATTTTATAAAGAACCCTTCAAAGATGAATAAAACTATTAAAATGACATTTCGGCAACCACCAATGACTAATAACACAATGACTAATGACCAAATAATATGGCAGAACCTGTAGATTATAGCGACGATAGCATCCGTTCGCTGGATTGGAAAGAGCATATACGCCTGCGGCCGGGGATGTATATTGGCAAGCTGGGCGATGGCTCGGCTTATGATGATGGTGTATATGTTTTACTGAAAGAAATTATCGACAACTCTATCGATGAGTTTGTAATGGGCGCCGGTAGAACCATTGAGGTAAGCATGAGCGACCATAAGGTATCCGTACGTGATTACGGGCGGGGTATTCCTTTGGGTAAAGTGATAGATTGCGTATCAAAAATAAATACCGGCGGTAAATATGATAGCAAGGCCTTTCAAAAATCGGTAGGGCTAAACGGTGTCGGTACAAAAGCGGTTAATGCACTTTCAAACTCGTTTTCGGTACAATCCTATCGCGATGGTCGTACAAAACTGGCTGAATTTGAGAAAGGTGAGTTAGTGCGGGATGAACCTGAAAAAGAAACCACCCAGCGAAATGGAACAGCCATAAATTTCATTCCTGACGATACCATATTCAGGCATTACCGCTTTATCCCCGAGTTTGTAGAGAGCATGATATGGAACTATGTGTTCCTTAATTCAGGTCTTACCCTAAATTTTAATGGTCAAAAGTACTTTTCGGAGCGCGGGCTTTATGACCTGCTTAACCGCAACTCAGATACTGAAACCATGCGTTACCCCATTATCCATTTAAAGGGTGAGGATATTGAAGTTGCCATAACCCATGGCCAACAATACGGCGAAGAGTATTACTCGTTTGTAAACGGACAGCATACAACCCAGGGCGGTACGCACCAGGCTGCATTTCGCGAAGCGGTGGTAAAAACCATCCGCGAATTTTATAAAAAAGACTTTGATGCTTCTGACGTACGCGCCTCTATCGTTGCTGCGATTGCCATAAAAGTTCAGGAGCCGGTGTTTGAATCTCAAACCAAAACAAAACTGGGTTCACAAAATATTGCGCCGGAAGGGCCTTCGGTAAAGACTTTTATCAATGATTTTATAAAGAAGGAATTAGACAATTACCTGCATAAAAACAAAGCCGTAGCGGATGCTCTTGAAAAACGCATTCTGCAATCGGAGCGTGAGCGTAAAGATATTGCCGGAATTAAAAAATTAGCCAATGAGCGGGCAAAAAAAGCTTCCCTGCATAACCGCAAACTGCGCGACTGTAAGGTGCATTTTGATGAAACCCACGAGCGCCACCAGGATACCACCTTATTTATAACAGAGGGCGACTCGGCCAGCGGATCGATCACCAAATCGCGGGATGTACAAACACAGGCGGTTTTCAGTTTGAAAGGTAAGCCGCTTAACTGCTATGGCCTTACAAAAAAGGTGGTGTATGAAAACGAGGAGTTTAATTTATTGCAACACGCACTAAATATTGAAGATGGCCTGGACGACCTGCGCTATAACAACATTGTAATAGCCACCGATGCCGACGTGGATGGAATGCACATCAGGTTATTATTAATGACCTTCTTCCTGCAATTTTTTCCCGACTTGGTGAAGGCAGGGCATGTATTCATTTTACAAACGCCATTGTTCCGCGTCCGTAATAAAAAAGAAACTATTTATTGCTACAGCGATGAAGAGCGCCGCAATGCCATTGCCAAATTAGGCGTAAAGCCCGAGATCACCCGATTTAAAGGTTTGGGCGAAATATCACCCGATGAGTTTGGTTTATTTATAGGCAAAGATATCCGCCTTGATCCTGTTATTCTTAAAGATGCCAACATTAAGGGCTTGCTTGAATATTTTATGGGCAAAAATACACCTGCAAGGCAGCTGCATATAGTTAATAATTTAAGGGTGGAGAAGGATGATGAAAGTATTAACCCGCTGGTGGCTGAAGATGTGGAAAATGTGAGTTTGCCGGTTGCGGTGTGACGCCCCACCTTGTCATTGCGAACGAGGAACGAGTGAAGCAATCGCGAACTATACATGACCGTTATGCCAATTCGCGATTGCAACAGCGGCACACAGCGATAAAGCTTATATAATTTTATATAACTTGGTATTCTATGTTCCCTTTAGCAAGATTATGTGCTTCACAAAGTACCTGTAGATTTTCTAATACTGTTTCGCCTTCTTTTGACCATGCTAATATATGGTCAAAGTGTATATTTTCGCCGGTAACTGTGATGCCGCAAAGCCTGCACTTGTTGCCGTCTCTCATTAATACCTGAACTTTTAACCTTTCACTTGGAGTTCTTTTAGTTTTGTGTTTAAAAATGACTTCACTTTCCTGAATCGGTTCAGATATATTTTCTTTAGGTTCAGTTTTCTCTATTTCTT
>Ga0207068_1014_pt1 | contig 71878 bp, 66 predicted proteins | sample Alteio_BWMinCont_23_FD_153475 | JGI IMG/M metagenome (GOLD analysis project Ga0207068, IMG submission 153475) | Enriched cells from forest soil in Barre Woods Harvard Forest LTER site, Petersham, Massachusetts, United States -... | ecosystem: Environmental > Terrestrial > Soil > Temperate forest >... | reverse complement strand
AAAGATGTGTGTGCAGGGTAGGGCAAAGCACTAAGGTAAAATTAGTTTTTGCTCCAACAAATCCGATTTTAATCGTTCATACAAATCATTAAACGTTTTGCTAAATGCAAACAGCGGCACTTTTATTCTTTCCAAATCAGCGATCGTAATGCGAAACGAAAGATAAGATTGTTTTACAGCAAGACGCATAAATAATGGGCAAATTGCATCAGCAGCTTTTGCAATTTTAGCTTCTAGACTTGTTTTTTCCTCAAATTCATACCACAAGTCATGCAATTGGTGACCAAACTCAGGATAGATCGCTACCAATTTTTTAAGAGCATCTGCTTCAATTTTTTCTTTTTCTTTTCTCGCTTCTGTATCAAACGCCATGACATCACCGGCATAAATTTCAACGACATCATGAATAAGACAAAGTTTAATTGTTTTTAACTCATCTATTTTAGGGAATTCTTTTTTTAGTTCGTCCATCAGAATAACCACGATCATACTTGCCGACCAGGAATGCTCTGCCGTACTTTCATTTCTATCCGGATTCGTTTTAGTATTTCTAAAAACAAGCTTGAGCTTGTTAATCTCTAACAGAAGTTGATACATGTTCTGATTATTTGCCATCCGAGTGTGTCTCCATATCAACGAGCATCTGATTATATTATTGAATTTATTCATGTTTTTGACAAGTTAAACCTCAGTTTTCAATTTAAATCAAAAATACGCATGATTAATATTTATACAAAAACTCTTTATCTAAGTCTCAAAATGGTTTATAATTGACCAATTTAAGCTAATCAAGATTCATATTTATTCAATCATACTGTCTTGTAGTAGTAATTTCAAAACTAGAGAAATGTAATTAACGAGGGTGGCGTAATGTTTTCAGATAATGATCAAAAAGTCCCAGCTAAGCAAATCCCAGCTCAGCCGAATAATGACGTCATGAAATTAAACTATGATTTGTTGATCTCGGGAGCTGGACCTACTGGGTTGTATACAGCATTGCTTTCAATTTTAGAAGGTCTGTCGGTAGTATTAGTCAATGATAGGGTCATTACAGGTAGAGAGACTCCAGTTCTTTTGGGGAACTTTACAAGACCTCAAGGTGTATTTATAGATGAAACACACAAGCACAAGTTTATAGAGATGTGCTTAAAGCTTAAACGGCCATTCTCTCTTGCCGATAAAAAATTTTTTCAAGCGCTTTTGGGCAATGCTACGATCGCAATTAGGCAAGTACAATCGTTTTTGCTAAGACGGTTAGAGGAGGCAGCTAAAGATAGACGTTGTCTTTTAACGATACTCAGCCCTTATGAGATCAAGAGTATTGATATGTATACTGGAAAAGTGATTGTAGAGGCAAGTAAATATGCATCAAAAGCATTGTCTAAAGCATTGCCTAAAGTGGAAGTGACATGCACACGGATGCTGGGTTCGGATGGTGTTCAACATCATGCGGCAACTGTGTTTAATGAAGACAAACGTTGTCCCCCTTTTACCTACTCTTCGGTGGTTGGTCCAGGCAAAAAAGAGCATGTGACCATCCGTGCTAGTGTGAAGCTAGCAAACCCTCCTAAAAATAATTTGAATTTTATGCAATTTCAAGCTGTGACGGTTACCACTGGAGGAATGACGCCGATGTCGTCACCTGTGTCATCCATAACGCCAGTGTCGTCAACTCCACGTTTATCTTCTCTTCTGTCACGTTTACCCATGACGCCAAAGGTTGCATTAACACCAGCGGGTTCACCCGTGAGTACGCCAAAGGTTGCATTAACGCCAGTAGGGTCGTCAACGCCTAAGAAGGGAAAGAAAGAGAGTTATTCGGTTGCACTCACGCTAAACCGAAAATTACGGGATCAGGAGTGCGAATATAAATGCGGGTTTGCAGGAGAAATTCCAAAAGATTTATATGAAAAACTCACAAAGTATGGTGCAGAGAGTAAAAACAATCCTCAACCTTTTTCACCTGAGTTGGAAACCGAAGTACAAAATTTCGTTAGATTATCCGTGGCCACTGCCTTGCAATGCGATCCTAATGCTATTCAAGTTTCGTTACCATTAGGTCAGAAAGAGTTTGAATCGATTGAGCAGCAGGAGGCTTCTGCAATTCGGGATCGTAGACAAGAAAAACGAAAATTAAGTGTGAAAACATTTACGAATGAGCGTATGGCTGCAAATAAAGCTTATTGTAAAATTATAACAGAAACGGGCGCTATTATTTACTTTGTATTGGGCGGAGATGCTTTTCTATCACCCAATTATCAATTAGGACATGGTTTAAATGATGGGTTAACGCATGCTAGGTGGTTGGTGCTTGTGTTCACTAATAAAATGACGTGCGAAGTGTATGAGGAAAAATGTAAGCAGCTTGCTTCTGCGCGAAAGTGGGCTACCAGGATATTGAACTGGAGTGACCTCTTACCGGGGAAAGCCCACGGCCAAGTTTATGTGATGAATCTGAATCAGAAATCCATTGAATCACAGGAATGTTATAAATATTTAAAAAACCTTGAAACAGCAAGTATTGTTTATCGGCTTGTGGAAGAGATCGAAGAATTTATCAAGAATTATAAGGATGGTTCAGAAATGCATGCGCTTACGCAGGCTATGTTATTACATGGTATAAAGAATTTACCTGAACAATCACCAGGGGATCTTATGATGCTTATCATGAATTACGTAGAGCTGGCGAACAAGGATATGAGTGTCACACCGGGAAAGGATACGAAGTTCTTTGACTTTAAAGCCTCACTATTGATGAATTATATACCTGAATTAGATGAGATTATGAAACAGGCTGCTTTGGAAGAATCTAAACAAAAACAAGAAGAACAAAAACAAGAAGAACAGAAGCAGGAACAACTCGTTACCTTTGAACCTGCGCGAGTTAGTCCTTCTAGTCGTACAGTATCGTTATCACCTTTAGAAATTCCACCAGACATGGATGACGATAAAGTATCTGAATCAGAATGGTATGATGATAGTGTAGAAGAAAAAGGCCCTAGTTTGGCATATCTACGAGGTGAAGATACGAGTGTACAAGTCGCATTAATAGCCTTAAAAAACCATGTAGAAGTATTAAATGCTCACTGTGAATCTGTAGATCGAAGTTCGATTACATTTCCGAATTCACCGTTTCGTACCGATCTAGAGCTTTATCGCTATATGCATGGAATTATAAACGACTATATCAATCCCGATCACAACCGCAAAGCCAGTATACAAGAAGTTATCATGATGGAAAGAAGGCTGAAAGAATTGCAACTTGAAGTTAATGATGAGCGAGAAGCTGCGAAGGCAGTTAAAAAAGTTCTAGAGTTAGTGGATACATTTATTGGAGCTGCAGATGCAAATAAATTGACTGCTGAAGTGCTGACACTGATGGTGCGAAAAATGGATAGAAATGTATCTGACATTCTCCCATGCCTTTATTCAATAAAAGGACAACGGCAAACATTATTTGTCAAACCTCAAGCTCCATCATCAAGTTCACCAGCTGTTCAACCTGTTGATGAAAAACAAGAACAACAAAATGGAGCGGTGACAAATCCGCAATCAGGATCAAGTAGTAGTATGACTCCATAAGAAGGACTTTAATAAAAACTCAGTTAAAAGTCATTCCGCTTTTGCGCACTATCATCCGGTAAATCGGTCCATTTTTTAAACTAAATGGGTGCTTAGAAAGCCTTCCCCCGGAGTCTAGGGTATGCACACAAGTAGTCCTCCCTTTGGAAAAGGGAGGTTAGGAGGGATTTTATATAAAAATCATTTTCAAATATTAAGCAGCATCAGAAAAAATGTTTTTATATAAATCCTCCCTAACCCTCCTTTTTCAAAGGAGGGGACTTGTGTGCATACCCTAGCCCCGGAGTGGCTTTCTAAGCCGAACCTGGTTTAAAAAATGGACCGATTTACCGGATGCTAGTGCGCTTTTGCGGGAATGACTCTCTGTTTATTTAATTTTTTATAAAAAGCCCGCTCTTTTTTTGCAATATATTTTTTATAACCTAATGGATCTATGAATGGATTGAATTGGTTAGTTAATAAAGGATATTTTTCTTTTAAATTAAAAAATCCACCATGCGCACCTAAAAATATATCACACGGTAGTGATTTTAATGTTTTAAATGATTGTTCATAATCCTTGGCGATGGTTGGGTATTGCGTGTTATTCACTAACTTATATTCACCATTCACATTTTCACTTCCTAAAATAACGACGTGATAGGCTCTTCCATGATCCGTTACGATCATGGTCCACGTTGTACAACCGGGTGTGTGTCCTGGGGTTAAGTGCGCTGTTAAAATAGTTCCGCCTAGTTTTACTTGATCACCATCGTGAAGTATTTTGTCTACAGTGGTCGGAGGGAAATGTACTTTGAGTTTGTTCGCATAAGCAAAATCTGATTTTCCGCCTGATTCAATCACAGGGACATCGGCATCCATTACCATGTATGTTGCATGCGTTTCTTCTTTTATTAACTTACTTCCACCCGCATGATCATAATGCGCATGACTAATTAATAAAATTTTAATATCGCTAAATTTAAAACCTAATTTTTCTATGTTTGCTTTTATCATGGGAACAGTGGATTGAAGATCACTGTTAATTAAAATATTTCCTTTGGAGGTGACGATGAGATAACTTGCGAGATCGTCTGTGCCTACGTAGTACAAATTTCCCATGATGTGAAAAGGTGGGAAGGGTTTTGGGGGTGGCATGGCTAAGCATAGATTTGTAAATAATATTACAATAAACAAAAATAAGGCGGGGATCCATTTTGAATAGATTCCCGCTTTCGCGGGAATGACATGGTTTTCTGTATGCAAAATCATTTCAACTTTTTCTTCAACGTTTCATTCAGCTGTTGCGGATTGAGTTTACCGCCTGATTCTTTCATGGCTAGCCCCACAAAAAAGCCAAATAATTTTTCTTTACCCGCGCGATAATCAGCAACTTGATCTGGATTAGCAGCAATGATTTTATCAATGAGTGCTTCAATGGCACCGGTATCGGTCACTTGTTTTAAGCCGCCTTTTTCTATGATGTGATCGACATCACCTTCTTTGTTCCACATCGCCTCAAAAATGGTTTTAGCAATTTTGCCTGAAATGGTGTTGTCAGCGATACGTTGTACCAGTTTGCCAAGTTGTTCAGCAGATACAGGGTTGTCAGTAATGTCCATATCCGCTTTATTTAAAGCAGCAGACAACTCACCCATGACCCAGTTTGCAGCTAACTTTGGTTGATTACCCGATTCTTTAACCACTGTTTCGAAATACGCAGCGAGCGCACGACTGCTGACTAAAACAGTTGCGTCATATTGATTTAAACCATAACTATCCATAAAACGTTTTTGTTTTTGTTGTGGTAACTCAGGTAATGCCTGACGCACTTTTTCAATTTCTTCATCCAGAATAACTAATGGCAATAAATCAGGATCAGGAAAGTAGCGGTAATCATTGGCTTCTTCCTTGCTGCGCATTGAACGCGTTTCATTTTTATTTGGATCGTACAGCCTTGTTTCTTGTTTGACTTTGCCACCATCTTCAATCAGAGCAATTTGCCGTTCAACTTCATAATTAATCGCACGTTCAACAAAACGAAATGAATTAATATTTTTTAATTCAGCTCGCGTGCCAAGCTTTGTTTCACCTTTACGGCGCACCGACACATTTGCATCGCAACGAAAGGAACCTTCTTGCATATTGCCATCACAAATTTCAAGATAACGCACAAGCGAATGCAATGCTTTAAGATAAGCAACGGCTTCTTTGGCTGAACGCATTTCCGGTTCAGACACAATTTCGAGTAATGGCGTGCCAGCACGATTTAAATCAATGCCAGATTGGCCGTGAAAATCTTCATGCAATGATTTTCCAGCATCTTCTTCCAAATGCGCGCGTGTAATGCGTATGCGTTTGATGGAGCCATCATCGAGGGTGATATCAAGAAAACCACCTAACACCACGGGTAATTCATATTGGCTAATTTGATAGCCTTTCGGCAAATCAGGATAAAAATAATTTTTACGCGCAAACACAGAACGCTTCGCAATTTGTGCATCAATTCCTAAGCCAAGCTTAATCGCCATCTGAACGGCTTCTTTGTTGAGTACCGGTAAAACACCTGGAAAGCCGAGGTCAATTGCACAGGCTTGTGTATTAGGCTCTGCACCGAATGCGGTGGATGCGCCTGAAAAAATTTTACTTTTAGTTAAGAGTTGAGCGTGAACTTCAAGACCAATTACTGTTTCCCATTCCATCTTAAAATCCCTCCGGTGTGCGTGTGTGCCAGTCGGTTGCTTTTTGATAGTGATGTGCAACATTTAATAATTTTGCTTCAGCAAAATAATTGCCAATCAATTGCATACCAATCGGCAAACCGTTGGCGAATCCTGCTGGAATTGAAAGGCCAGGCAAACCGGCAAGATTAACCGCGATTGTATAAATATCGGATAAATACATGCTGATAGGATCATCTGCTTTTTCACCTAATTTAAACGCAGTGCAAGGCGAGGTGGGTCCCAAAATAACATCCACATTTTGAAACGCATGATGAAAATCACGACTAATCAATCCACGTATTTTTTGTGCTTTAAGATAATAAGCATCGTAATAACCAGCAGACAATGCGTATGTGCCAATCATGATGCGGCGTTTGACTTCATTGCCGAAACCTTCAGAGCGAGTACGTTTGTATAAATCGTCCAGGTTGATAGGGTCTTTGCAGCGATGTCCATAACGTACACCATCATAACGCGCGAGATTAGAAGAACATTCTGCAGGTGCGATAACGTAATAAGCGGGAATCGATAATGCGGTGTTGGGCAAATGAATTTCCTGTATCGTTGCACCCATTTTTTCATATTCTTTGACGGCAACTTCAATTGCTTTTGCAATATCGCTATCGAGACCTTCACCAAAAAATTCTTTAGGTAAGCCGATGCGTAATCCTGCGATGGAGTCATTGAGTGTTGCCGTGTAATCGGGTACTGCACGATCCACACTGGTTGAATCATGTTCATCGAAACCGGCCATTGCATTTAATAGCAGGGCGACATCTTCTGCTGTACGGGCAAAAGGACCACCTTGGTCAAGACTGGAGGCGAAGGCAATCATGCCGTAACGCGATACTCGGCCGTAAGTGGGTTTCAAACCTGTGATATTGCAGAGAGCCGCGGGTTGACGAATAGAACCGCCGGTGTCCGTTCCAGTGGCACCCGGTGCTAAATAAGCTGCAACGGCTGCGGCTGAGCCGCCTGAAGATCCGCCTGGCACACGTTCTAAATCCCAAGGATTTTTAACTGGGCCGTAATAACTGTTTTCATTGGATGAACCCATAGCGAATTCATCCATATTGGTTTTACCTAATAAAACAGTGCCGGCCGCTTTAAATTTTTTAATAACAGTTGCGTCATAAGGCGCAATGAAATTGTCTAACATTTTTGAACCGCAGCTGGTTTTAATGCCCTGGGTGCAAAAAATATCTTTTTGCGCGATTGGAATACCTGTTAATGGACTGGCTTGACCCTTTGCACGTAATGCATCAGCCTGTTTAGCCTCTTGCAATGCAGAGTCTTCACTGACTGTGATGAAACTATTTAATTTTTCATCGAACTGTTTGATTCGCTTCAAAAAATACTGGGTGAGTTCGACACTGGATATTTTTTTTGATGCAAGATCACTCGATAATTCGGCTATCGTTTTATGCATATTTTTTATTCCTTACGCAATGACACTTTCTTCATCTTCAATCACTTTAGGTACGAGATAAAGGCCAGCTTCAACCTTCGGTGCAATGGCTTGGAAAGCATCTCGTTGATTTGATTCGCTAACGTCGTCGGGGCGTTGACGTTGATTGAAATCTAAAGAATGTGCAATTGCATCAACCCCGGTGGTATCTGCCTGATTCATCTGTTCGACAAAATCAAGAATATTGGAAAGTTGTTTGGTATAAAGCGCAGTATCTGCTTCGGATAGGTTAAGTCTTGCAAGATGCGCGATTTTTTTAACATCATTTACGGTGAGTGACATGACTTGGACGACTCCCTTACAAAAGAGAGCGATTATACTGCTGACTGGGGTAGGAAACCACCGTGAAAGCGCTAAAAATCCTAAAAATCGTCTGTATTATATAGCTAGTTTATTTTTTATCTATTAGAATTCATTCATTACTTGATTAAAGGAAGTTTAGTCTTATGTTAAAAAAAATACGTGGTTATTTCTCGAGTGATTTGTCGATCGATTTAGGGACGGCGAATACGCTGATCTATGTGCGCGGTAAAGGTATTGTCCTGAATGAACCGTCAGTAGTGGCCATTCGACAAGCACCGGGAACAAGTAATGGTCAAAAACACGTTGCTGCTGTTGGCAGTGAGGCTAAGCTCATGCTGGGTCGTACACCTGGCAATATCACAGCGATTCGTCCAATGAAGGATGGTGTTATTGCTGATTTCTATGTCACTGAAAAAATGTTACAGCACTTTATTCATAAAGTGCATGAAAATCGTTTCTTGCGTCCTAGCCCACGCGTGCTGGTTTGCGTGCCTTGTGGTTCAACACAGGTTGAGCGACGTGCCATTCGTGAATCTGCAATTAGCGCGGGAGCACGTGAAGTATTCTTGCTGGAAGAGCCAATGGCAGCGGCGATGGGTGCGGGTATGCCAGTGGATGAACCACGTGGTTCGATGGTTGTAGATATTGGCGGCGGAACAACAGAAGTTGCGATTATTTCATTGAGCGGTATTGTGTATTCTGCTTCTGTGCGTATTGGCGGTGACCGTTTTGATGAATCTATTGTCAGTTATGTTCGCCGTAACTATGGCATCCTGATCGGTGAATCAACCGCAGAACGCATTAAACATGAAATTGGCTCTGCCTATCCTGCGAATGAAATACGTGAAATGGAAGTGCGCGGACGTAATTTGGCGGAAGGCATTCCACGCAGCTTTACATTAAACAGCAATGAAATTCTTGAAGCACTACAAGAACCTTTATCCGGTATTTTAGGTGCTGTACGCGCAGCGTTAGAACAAGCTCCACCTGAATTGGCATCCGATATTGCAGAACGCGGTATGATACTCACGGGCGGTGGCGCGCTGTTACGTAATATTGATCGCTTATTCATGGAAGAAACAGGATTACCTGTCATCGTTGCCGATGAACCACTTACCTGTGTTGCGCGTGGGGGTGGTAAGGCATTGGAGATGGTTGATACTGTCGGAATGGATTTTCTTTCTAGAGAATAGAGGCCGGCCCTTCGAGACGCGCTTCGCGCTCCTCGAAGGGTGACAGAATTTAAGAGGACACAACTATTAAACTCTTATTTGCCAGAGAAACACAACCCGCACTACGCGCGCTCATACTCGTGATTGCGTCTATCGTGTTGATGGTGATGGATAAGCGCATGGATACGTTTGTACAAGTTCGTAATGCTTTATCAATGCCAATTGCGCCATTGCAATATCTCGTCAGTTGGCCAGTGCAATTTTTTCATTCAATGGGCACCGTTTTAAGTTCTCATGACAGTTTAATCAAAGAAAATCTTGATCTAAAAGCACAACAACTTTTGTTGCAAGCACAAGTGCAGCGTTTGCTCGCACTGGAATCTGAAAATAAGCAATTAAAAGCTTTATTACGTTCATCCACAGAAGTGCAGGGCAAAGTATTAGTGGCTGAAGTCATGTCGATTGCGACCGATCCATTCGTGAATCAAGTGACGTTAGATAAAGGTTCGAGCGATGGATTGTTTGTAGGCCAACCTGTCCTCGACGCAAATGGCGTCATGGGAAAGCTCATTCAAGTGGGGCCATTGACCAGTCGAGTATTACTTGTGAATGATCCACACAGCGGAATTCCAGTGCAAATTACTCGAAATGGAATGCATGCCATTGCTGTAGGTGATGCGTATACAGGCAAGTTGCATTTGGTGAATATGCCACAGACAGTGGATATTAAAACAGGCGATTTTCTTATTACATCAGGATTAGGTGAACACTATCCTGCAGGTTATCCTGTAGGACAAATTATTTCCGTCGTCAAAGATCCAGGGTTACAATTTGCAACCATTATTATTGAGCCTAGTGCGCGATTGGATCGTTCTCGCGAAGTATTATTAGTGTGGCCAAATAAAACAGTGCAAGGTAAGAAATGACACAATCACATCATTGGTTTGTTATTCCTATGACTTTTTTGGTGGCGTTTATTTTAACGCTGTTACCAATGCCGGAATGGACTGTCTGGGTAAGACCGGTCTGGGTTTTGATGGTCGTTATTTATTGGGTCATGATGGCACCTCATCAAGTGAATGTGGGTACAGCATGGTTGGCAGGTATTTTTCTTGATGTATTGAATGGCACTTTGCTCGGCGAGCACGCGCTTGCAATGACACTGGTCGCCTACCTTACGGTGAGAATGAGTAGTCGTTTACGTATGTTTCCACTTTTACAACAGGGATTGGTTGTCATGATCTTGGTTTTGTTGTATCAATTCGTGCTTTTCTGTGTCCAAGGATTTTTAGATCAACTGCCTTCCACGTGGTTATTTTGGACACCTCCAGTGACAAGCATGTTATTATGGCCCTGGGTATCGAGTATTATAAAAGATTGGCGGCGCCGATATAGGGCTATATAAGAGTTTCTAAAAACATGTCTGAAGAAATTCTAATTAATGTTACACCGCATGAGGTGCGCGTTGCGCTATTGGAAAATGGCGTATTGCAGGAAATTCACATCGAGCGCAATTTGCGTCAAGGGTTGTTAGGCAATATTTACAAAGGAAAAGTGAATCGATTATTGCCAGGCATTCAGGCTGCGTTTGTGGATATTGGTTTTAAACGTTCTGCCTTTTTACATATCAGCGATTTAAGTGGTCATGAAAATCGCGCGGCAGAATTAGGCGGTACACATCTTGATATTCGTGACATTCTTTACGTGGGCCAAGAATTACTGGTTCAAGTCTATAAAGATCCTTTAGGTTCAAAAGGCGCACGTTTAACGACGCTTTACACTATTCCTTCACGTTATTTAGTATTAACTCCCGGAGTTTATCACGTTGCTGTTTCTCAAAAAATTGCTGATGAAAAAGAACGGGAACGATTAATGACGTTGATTTCACCCAGTGAACAGGGTGGTTATATTTTTCGTACGGCTGCAGAAGGTGTCGATAAAGCAGAGCTCGAAACAGATAAAGTTTTTTTAAATACATTGTGGTCAGAAGTCGCCACACGTGCGAAAACCGCAAAATCGGGTGAAGCTGTCTATGAAGAAATTCCAATTGTGTTGCGTGTGTTGCGCGATTTAGCGGGTTATGACGTTGAGCGCATCAGAGTGGATCATCACGCTTCAATGTTGGAAATGAAAGATTTTGCGTCTCGTTATGTGCCTGCATTAACAGAGCGTATTGAATATTACGAGGTAAATCGCCCCATTTTTGATATTTATTCTGTCGATGATGAATTGCAAAAAGCGTTACAACGGAAAGTGCATTTGAAATCAGGTGGTCATTTAGTGTTTGATCAAACAGAAGCGATGACGACGATTGATGTAAACACAGGTTCGTATCTAGGTCATGCGGATCTTGAGCAGACTATTTTTAAAATCAATCTTGAAGCAGTTGAAATTATTGTGCGTCAAGTGCGTCTGCGGAATCTAGGTGGAATTATTATTATTGATTTTATCGATATGCTAGATCCTCTGCATAAAACGCATTTGTTGCAATCACTGATTAAGGCGCTGGCCAAAGATAGCGTGCGTACTGAAGTAAGTGAATTGACAACCCTCGGTCTCGTGCAAATGACACGTAAACGCACACGTGAAAGTATCGAACATATTCTTTGTATGCCTTGTCCATTGTGTCAATGTCGGGGATCAATAAAATCATTATCGACCGTATGTTATGAAATTTTTAGAGAATTAAAACGCATTGCAGAAAGCTATCCTTGGTCAGGTTTTTTAGTGATGGCATCGGTGGAAGTAGTGGAGTATATACTTGACGAAGAGTCAGCCACGTTGGCTGATTTGGAAGTGCAATTGGGCAAACCAATTAAAGTACGTATTGAGACATCTTATACACAAGAGCATTATGATATTGTACCTATGGCAGACAACGCTGATAAGGAATAAAACGTGACGACTTTTTGGCGAAAAGTTGTTGTGACACTCGGCTATTTTGCATCGGGAATGATTATTCTTGCTGCATTGATAGTGAGTATGACACAGTTGCTCACGCCGATTTTAAACGATCATCTTCCTGATTTTGAAAAGTATGCGAGCCGTCTACTTGATCGCCCAGTACATATTCAGCAAGTCATGATTTCATGGGATATTTATGAACCTGAATTGTCATTACAAAATGTCACATTACTCGATCAGGAAACGAATCAGCCTACATTAAACATTCCCTTAATCAAAATTAATTTAGCTATTTGGCGTAGTTTACTCAGTCTTCAACCCATCATGGAGAGTATGGCTCTCTCAGGCGCGCATATCACCCTAAATCAAAAAACATCTGGCGCGATCAGCATGGAAGGATTTAATAATTTCGAATTAACAGATAATTTCACTGGTCACTCTGTGAATGCGAATGCAATTTTAGCCTGGATTTTTTCGCAGCCAAATTTAATTTTACGTGACATCGACATCCAATTTATCCACACCAATGGCGTGGAAAATAATGTGAATGTTAAATCGCTCTCATTACATAATACCAACTCTCGTCATGAATTGACGGGAAATGCGATGCTGACTCAAGCACTACCAACCCAGGCGACTATTGATTTCAAATGGAATGGAAACATAAACGATCTTACACATGTTAAAGCACATTTATATCTCTACGTGAAAGGCATCTCATTACCTCAATGGATAAGCTTACAAACATGGCGTGATTTATCCGTAACAGAAGGCATCGGCAGCGCTAAAATAGAAGCGGTTTGGGATAATAATTCGTGGACCAACATTAAAAGTACGCTGCAATTTTATAATATTACAGCGGAATCACAAACGGTTAAAAAACCCATTGTGTTTTCTCGAATCAGTGGGAATCTAAATTGGAAGCGAGAAGGTAATAATCAAATTATCACAGGCGATGATCTGTTGATTGATTTACCACAGCATTTATGGCCCAGCACGAATTTTACATTTAAGTTTAATGAATTAGCTGACGGTTCAGTCGCAATCCAACATGCTCACATTAATTATCTGGATTTATCGGATAGTGCGAGCTTAATAACTTATAGCGGACTCTTGCCTGCGGCTTATCAACAATGGATCACACAATTAAATCCGCAAGGTGAAATACATGAATTGAATGCAGACAGTCATGGACCTTTAACGGATTCTAGCAATTTTTCTGCGGCGGGCGAATTTTCAGGTATCACGACGAACTCATGGGGAAAGATACCCGCTCTACGTAATTTGAACGGCATGATTAATTGGAATGGTAAGCAAGGTTCTTTGAAATTAGATAGTCAATCGACGGCTGTCACCATCGATCAGGTATTTGAAAATCCGCTCGACTTTGATCGAGTGGTTGGAAATGTAGTTTGGCAAAAAGATGCAAATGGCGCTTGGATATTTAACGCTAAAGGTTTTCAAGTCATCAATAAAGATCTTAACGCAGTGACAAATGTCACGTTGACTATGCCGCAAATGGATTCGCCTCACATTGATTTAAGCGCGAATTTTACGTTATTAAATGCAGCCCACGTCAGTGATTATTTACCACTTAAAATTTTTAAACCCGATCTTGGAAAATGGCTGCATCAGGCATTTTTGAGTGGGAAGGCAACGAATGGAACAGTCGACGTTCAAGGACGTCTAAGTGATTTTCCATTTGATAATGCAACAGGAAAATTTGTGATTGCTGGGAATCCAGAAGACGTTGAATTTAAATATGCGCCTGATTGGCCTATGATCCATCACGCTACTGGAAAATTAGTTTTTTCTGGCAGGTCGATGACGATCAATTTGACGAAAGGTCAAATTCAAGATGTGCCCATTACATCCGGACTTGCAGAAATTCCTTATCTTGGCGATGACAAACCAGCCGTATTAAGTGTGCAAGGTACGATGCAAACCGATTTGAAACAAGGCTTGCAATTTATTCATAATAGTCCATTACAAAAAACCATAGGGAAAGATTTGTCTGAGCTAGAAATGCAAGGACCTATACAGCTGACATTAGGATTAACTATTCCGCTGGCTTCTCCTAAAGAGACAAAAGTGGATGGCAAAGTCACCTTGTCTAATGCAACATTACATTTACCGAGTTGGAATTTATTTTTAAATCAGCTGAGTGGCGCATTTAATTTTACTGAAGACAGTATTTCTGCGAACAACATGACTGGATTGCTTTTTTCGCATCCTGTTCAAGTGGATCTTGCAACACAACATCCAACTGGAAAACCCGCCTATGTGACCGCAGATTTGCAAGGCGTTGTCAGCGCAGATGATTTAATATCCTGGGCAAAGCTGCCACTTTCAGACGTGATGCACGGCACCACAAAATATCATGCAGAATTGCAATTGCCGCCACAGGGAAAATCGTCACAACCAACGCAAGTTATTATCCAATCTGATTTGCAAGGTATGGCTGTGAATTTACCTGACTCTTATGGAAAAAAAGCGGAGAGTACAACTGCTTTTCAATTAAGTCTTTTTGTTAATGATGATCAACCGTTAAAAACCAAATTAACTTACAGTAATTTATTTTCTGCAGCGCTCGTGTTGAAAAAAGATAAGCAAACTTACCAATTGCAAAGTGGCGATGTACATTTAGGTAGTGGTGACGCGAATTGGCAAAATCAACCCGGTATTATTATTACAGGACATATAGACCAAATTGATTGGACTAAAATACAACCTTACGTAACACAATTTACATCACCAAAAAAATCGATCTCACAAACAACATCGTCATTTTTAACGCCTGACCTATTTCGTGGAATTAATATTCAGGTTAATACGGCTAATTTGGCGGGATTAAAACTAAAGAATATAAAAATAGAGCTAGCACGATCGGGTAGTAATCGTTTTTTACTTGGTTTAAATAGTGCAGAAATGGCGGGACAAATTACGATTCCAGAACCAAAGTCTGGCCAGACGATCCAGGCACGATTTCAATATTTGCACTTTACACCGGATATTTCGAGTAGTGCAACCAGTAGCATCAATCCTAAAACGCTGCCGCCCATTTCATTTGTGGGCAATGATGTACGATATGGCGATATCAATTTAGGGCGCGTCACACTTAATCTTGTTCCAAACAATAACGGTGTTGCAATCCGACAACTCGATTTAGATTCGAAAGCTTATACATTACATGCAACTGGTGACTGGGTAGCAACGCGAAATCAATCAAGAAGTCATTTGCAAGGAAATATCACGACATCTGATGTGACCAGTATGCTCAATGCGTGGGGATTTTCTCATGCGAATTTGATTGCCAATCAAGGTAATGCGGATTTTAATTTAAATTGGTTAAGCGCTCCCTTTAATCCATCGACGCGAGAATTAGCAGGCACTGTGTCATTAAAATTAGGTGCGGGACGCATTGTTAATTTAAGCGAGGAAACCAATGCAAAAATGGGATTAGGACGCATATTAAATGTATTTAGTTTACAAAATCTGCCGCGTCGTTTAAGTCTGAATTTTAGCGACGTATTTGAAAAAGGATATAGTTTTGATTATATGAAAGGAGATTTCACATTAAAAAATGGCAGTGCTTTTACGCAAAATATGCGTTTTGATGGTCCCATTGCAGGAATTGGAATTTCTGGACGAATCGGTTTGGTTGCAAAAGATTTTGATATGAAGTTGAATGTCACACCGTATGTTACGGGCAGCTTACCCGTAGTTGCAGCGATTGCGACGGTGAATCCTCTCGCAGGTCTTGCAACATGGCTGGTGGGACATGCGGTTTCAAGTATTATTACCTATAACTATGCGATTACAGGTCCTTGGGACAATCCAGCCTGGACGCAGATGGGTACGCAAAAGAGTACTAAGCCTGTGCCGACTAGGTGAGCGGTTGGTTCAGATGCTGATGCATGATTGAATATAAATGACCGCTCGCTGTTTCTGAAACTTGATTTCCACCATGACCATCAAACACTGCGGCTGATATGACGTGTTCGATGACAGGAAAAACGATAACAGAGATATTGTCGGCTGAGCCATTTACTGATCCCTGATCATAAGCTGCATTGACTAGTGCAAGCGCTATTTTGTCCGGGGATTCTGAATAATGATGCTGAACAATGTGCCCGATTTTTTTTGCGTTTAAAATATCTTGCTCAGTTAAACCATCGCAAGCAACGACGATAAATGCGAGAGATTTTTTTTCGTAAGGATAAACGTGATACGTCATTTCAGGAATATGAATTAACCCACAGCGCTCACTGTCTATGTCACCCAATGCGCGACTGACTGCTAATCCTGAAGGAAGCCGCCACAATCCATCTTCGTAAGGCTTAATTCCTAGCTTCCTCAATCGATCAAATTCTGGAAGTTCAGGAGAGGGATTATGTAATGCGTTTATTTGAGTAGCAATTGAAATAGTCTGATTATCATCTAGCAAAATAAAATAGGCAGCGCTATCGCCCAAATTAGCTGTACTCAAATAAAAAGCGCGATCATCTCGCCATGCTGTAGCAATACACGCAGTTGAGCCAGTAGTTTGATATTGCCCGTACTGATTTTGGATTTCGTTTAATGCGCATTCATAAACATGATGTTGTTGATGTTGAGACAATGTTTTAAATGATTGTATGAGTGCACTGGTGTCGATCGCTATCGCATCTTCTTGTTCTGTTCTGTGGCCGCGAATTTCGCATAGACCAATTTGAATTTGGTCGTGAGTAAGTAAATTTACATAATCATCTGGATCTTTTACTTTATGAATTTTAGGTAAAGTCGCATCACTGACGTAACAATCAGATGCATATAATAACGAATGTTTGGATTCTTTGAGTTTCATAGGCGTTTCGTTTTAGCCCGCAATATTGCAGCTTCAATATAAGACTTTTTATCACTCAAAAATACGCTGGATTCATTTTTTGTTTGCGGTTGTTCGACTTTTTTCTGCAAACGTTTTTCTCGCGCTTGATAACGAGTACGATAATGATCGCTATTATTCTCACGATCTGGTACGACTAACATATCGATACAATCAACCGGGCAGGGTGCAATACACAATTCGCATCCTGTGCATTCTGCTGCTATGACAGTATGCATTTGTTTGGCGCCCCCTAAAATAGCATCTACGGGACATGCTTGAATGCATTTGGTGCAGCCTATGCATTCTGCTTCGCGCACAACAGCAACCATGATTGGTTTGGCTTTATTTTCCATTTCGTTGATGTAGGGTGTGGGGTCTTGTTCAAGTAATTGAGCAATAGACATTAAACCCGGAACACCACCGGGAGGACAAAGATCGATAGTGGCCTCTGCTTTAGAAAGCGCTTCTGCATACGGCATGCAGCCATTATAGCCACACAACCCGCATTGAGTTTGAGGTAATATCGCATCAATTTGTACTGGAGAAAGCTTACGGTGCATTTGATATTTCAAACCTTTAGAATGTGCATAAACGTGACAGAATATACCAGTTATTAGACTTGACAGCAACCCTACCAACTAGTAGATTAATTCCATGCATACACAATCCAAAAAAATCGAAATCTTAGACGTCGCTGAAACCATTATCCAAAAACAGGGATACAATGGATTTAGTTATGCGGATATTTCCAAAGCAGTCAATATTCGTAAAGCAAGTATTCATCATCATTTTCCAAGTAAGGCAGCATTAGCCGTTGCTGTGGTGCGTCGATATCGAGATGTGTTTAATAATTCTTTAACAAAAATTAAATTAAAACACGATGATTGGCTGGATAAACTGTATCAATATGGGAATTTATATGAACATGCATTATCAGAAAATAAATTATGTCTCTGCGGCATGTTAGCGTCTGATGTGGAAACATTACCTCGATTACTTAAAAAAGAAGTTCAACTGTTCTTTACTGATCATATTGCCTGGTTAGTTGATATATTATCAATCCATTATAAATCTTTAACTAATAAACGATTAACAGAAATTGCCTGGCAAATTGTTTCATCTTTACAGGGCGCAGTAATGTTAGCCCGCGCCCAGGGCGATAAAACGATATTTGTATCGGCTTCGCGAGAATTGTTTTCTCTACTAACAAAAATTAAGTAATTTTTTTTATATTTTAATCTATTTAATAACATGGAAGAGATTAGGATGGCGATGGGAAAAAATACTATTCGTAATTGCGTATTCTTCCTATTTTATTGCATTTTTTTGATGTCCATCCCACCTGTTTTATTTGCTGATGATAAAACAAAAGAAGAATCAGGTTTCAATTGGAAAGCTTATTACAATGGCGATGTGTTTTACGGCGCGACGGGTGGTTTGGAAGATAAGACCTCGTATTTAGGTAAGATTGATTTAACATTAAATGCTGATTTTGAAAAACTAATGAATTTGAAAGATACTACAGGCCTGGTTGAGATTCAGAATTTACATGGTCAACGACCTGACTTATATGTTCACAGCATTCAAGGTTTTGATAACATTGAATATGATAAATTGAGCACCATGACTTATCTTTATCAACTTTGGTTGCAGCACACGATAGGCCAACATTGGTCAATTCTCGCGGGTTTTTTTGATCTCAATTCAGAATTTTATGTTACAGATTCGTCTCTTTATTTATTGTTACAAGCATTTGGCACGGGCACTGATTTAGGACAAACGGGTCCAAATCATGGCCCGTCTATTTATCCTTTAATAGGTGCTGCTGTAAGAGTGAAATATTCTCTTTCACCAAGCAATTACGCAGAAGCAGCTCTTTTCGATGCCTCGTCTGCTAACCCATTAAATGCAGCCTATTCACATATGCCTTTTTCAACAGGCCAAGGCAGTTTTTTGATTTTCGAAGTAACCCATGTTTTTTTGGATAGCCAAAATAAAAATTCACTCGGAAAAATTGCATTAGGAACTTGGGGTTATACCCATCCAACGAACGAGTTTATGAGTCCAGGTAGTATTGAAACCCCTGATAAAATTTATAATAAAGGTCTCTATACATTGATAGATTACCCCTTATACATGAGCACTCATGATAGCAGTAAAATCATTCATGGATTTCTGCGGTATGGAATTACAACTACGGCTGTCAATGTTTTCAATCGTGCATTAGGAGCGGGTATGACGTTTAATGGTTTTATACCAGGTCGACCGGATGATATTGTTTCTTATGGACTTTCACCCGCATGGACTAGCGCAAAAAGCAGAATGGCAAATCCTGGATTACCCGTTGCTGAGTGGCAAAATGAATTAACCTATGTCGCAAGTATGAATAAATGGTTAGCGTTGCAGCCTGATGTACAATACCTTACTTTTCCAGAAGCAGATCGTGCGCAATTCAAAAATGCATTTTTAGTGGGTATGCGGGTGATAGTAACAGTAGGCTAGAAAAGCAAGATTAGCATTCTTTGGCATTCATACTGTTCAATTACGGGCATGAAAAATTAAGACAGGTAATCAAGTTACCGGCGCTAATTTACGCTTTATTGCTCTTTTTTTTAAGTAGCAACGTCCGCATCGTGATTCGTAATAACAGCTTGATGAAGCTTCTGCGCAACAAGGGCATTTAAGGTAAGGCCTGCTTTTGCTGCTTCTATTGCCAATGCTCTATGATCACGCTTATCAATTCTGATATTGAATTGTCCGCTATATTCCTTACGAGCAGGTGCTACAGGTATCGCTTCATTATGCTTACGATAACTTTCTTTCATTGCTTCCCATGCTTCTTTCAACTCTGCTAGAGCCTCTTCTGCTGTGGAACCACATGCAGATACATTTGGTAATTCCACAAAATGAGCAACGAAATCATCTTCATCTTGAAGAAGATGAATACTAAAACCATCAAATTCATTATGCATTATCTGTGTCCTCCTGTTCGAGCCTCATTAAAAACTGTTTTACTTGATAACCCTTTGCCTTACCATTTCTGTCTTGAACTGAAATTCTATATAACTTCGGTGAATACCAGATTTCGTGGCTACCCTTCTGGTGATCGAGAGCCCAACCTTGATGCTTCATCAAGGAGCGAAAATCTCCTATAGAAAGGCCATTTGGATTGTTGATTGCCTTATCAAGCAATTTATCTTTTTTAGTCATAATGTAACTATATACAGTTACAAAATACTTGTCAATAGGAAATTACTTCGAATTATCAGTAAGTTACAGCGCGTGATAATAACAGTAGGCTAGAAAAGCAAGGATTGTGGATTCTTAATACATTCTTAATGTTTTAGTGATAGTTTATTCCAAACTTCATGATTATTGACTGAAGAGGAATCTATTACTATGTTTGTTAGGCCAAAATTAAATGATGCTCTTTTAGAACAAAAGCTACCACAGGCTAAGAGTACCGTTACTATTCCAACAGAAAAATTTCTAGAAAAAACGATTGAAATCGCTTTGGATCAGTACTTGAATGGTCTTAACAATAATGAGCTTTTAAAAGAAGAAATAGGAAAAAATGCAACAATAGGACAACATATAAGAGCCGATGGTGTAGCTGGATCAAATCCCCGTGCGGCTCAATTCAAAGATGATCGATTTCCCACTTATAATGCAAACATAATTCTAGATACAAATTTTATAGCTTCTGCAGGTCCAAGAACTGAAAGGCACGTAGCCGAATTTTTTTATAATATGATTCATTTGTCTGATCCTGTTCAAGAGATCGTTGCATTTGGCGAATATTTGCAAACGAGTCAATCAAGAAACAGTAAAGATGACTTTATTGATTATTTTACCGTTGATGGGATATATAAAATACCAGGCTATGAAATTCAAATCAGTTGTTCAGAAATAGAAGGTGATCTTTTAACTAATCAAGATGGACACCATTATTCTCCTACAAACAGACCTGTCAGATCGAAATTGAAAGTAAAATATATTCCTGATGGGACAGATACATCTAAAACAAGCGAAATAATAGAAAAAGAAATACATGTTACCTTTCATAGTTTAATTGATAATTCATTTTTAGATGTAGAAAGCGATTCTGATGAAAATAATAAAGTACTTTGGGAGCATCTTAAAAAGGCAGCGCGCGTGCCTGTTCTTGTTCATTGTGCTGCAGGGGTTGGTCGCACAGGTCAGTTTATTCTTCTTATGGAGTTATTAAGACATTTTGATCAAATTTTTTTGAATAAAACAGAAATACAATCCGCAGCTGAAATTTTATATATACTTGAACGAATAAGGAAAACACGTCCTGGACTGGTATGGACGGATGATCAGTTTCATATGGCAATTTTTAATGCCGTCGCGTTGAGAAAATATGCTTTAAAAAAAGGGTATTCTATTGAAGAGCATCATCCCATTTTAGAAGCAACGCCTACACCTGCTTGGAAACCCGAATTTATAGCGGAATTGGCGGATGAAGATGCGTTGGCGCGTGTCAAAAGAAATTTAATACGTGAGCTAACACAGCATAGAGATTTTTTAGAACAGAATCCTCAGAGTGGTAAGTGTTGCTTTTTTGATTGTAGAAAATATAAAGCGCCAGATAAAATTGAAGCGATAGATTTTTTATTAGATTTATTAAAGGGAAATATTCCTACTTCTGGCTCAATCATGCAATATCAAGCAAAACTTCGCGATGGTGCGCTGGGAAAGCTCATTAGAAAATTCGCGCACGGTGAAGAAAGTATCGGTACGGTTAGAAATCTCGTATTAATTGCTTATAACACTGCGCACAAATATAAATTACCAGAAAATGAGTATCTGGCTCTGAGTATGGTCGCAAACGGATAGAATATAACTCTAGAGCCACCTATCACAAAACACCTTTAAGCGCCTCTATTTGTTTTTTCTCTATACGCTGTGCCAGTGGCTGAAAAACATTAATTTGATGATCTAACAACGGCGTATCTTTGTCATTCCACATGAGTGGAGGGCAATTCAAAAATGTTTCTACGTTTTCTGCAGTTTCAGGCATGACAGGTTTTAAATAAATCATCAATTGTCGGAACAATTGAATTCCCATGGTGCAAATTGCATGGACATTTTCAGCTTGCGATACATCTTTGATGAGCGACCACGGTTTTTTCTCATCAATATATTGATTCGCACGATCAGCAAGCAGCATGATTTCTCGCATGGCTTGACTGAATTCAAGTTTATCAAATTTTTCTGCGATCATATTGCCTGTTGCAGCAAATGTATTAAATAACTCTGGCTCAGCGAGCTTCAGAGATAACATGCCGTTAAAATGTTTATTGATAAAGCTTGCACAGCGACTGGCAATGTTAATGAATTTACCAACTAAATCTGAATTGATGCGCTGGGTAAAATCATCAAACTGAATATCTAAATCCTCGACACGATCACTTAATTTTGTTGCAAGATAATAACGTAGATATTCTGGTTTGAAATGGTCAAGGTAAGTGCGCGCTTTGATAAATGTGCCGCGCGATTTCGACATTTTTTGTCCGTCAATTGTCAAAAATCCATGGGTAAAAATCTTGGTTGGAGTTCGAAAATTTGCGCCATGCAATAATGCAGGCCAAAAGAGTGCATGGAAATAAATAATATCTTTTCCAATAAAATGATGTAATTCAGTAGAACTGTTTTTATCCCAATATTCAGCAAAATTTAAAGTGGGTGTGCGTTCGCAAAGATTTTTGAAACTAGCCATGTAACCGATGGGTGCATCGACCCAGCAATAAAAAAATTTATTTTCTTCGCCTGGGATTTTAAAACCAAAATAAGGCGCATCGCGCGACACATCCCATTCTTTGAGTCCCGCTTTAAACCACTCATCTAATTTATGGCTAACTTGCTCTTGTAAATGTCCGGCGCGTGTCCAATCTTGTAGAAATTTTTCATAATGCGTAAGTTTAAAAAAGTAATGCTCGGATTCTTTTTCAATGGGTTTTGCACCTGACAACGTAGAGTAAGGATTTTTTAATTCCGTGGGCGCGTACGTTGCACCACAGACTTCACAATTATCACCATATTGATCTTTGGCGCCGCATCGTGGACATTCACCTTTAATAAAACGATCCGGCAAAAACATTTGTTTTTCTGGATCGAATGCTTGTTTAATCGTGTGCTTTGTAATGTGACCTTGTTCCAGTTGACGCTGCCAAACCGTTTCTGAACATTCTTGGTTTTCAGGCGAGTGGGTCGTGTGATAATTATCGAGTCCCACTAAAAAATCACTAATATCTTTTTGATGTTCGTGACGGATCGTTTCGACTAATTGTTCAGGCGATACATTCATCTTATCAGCCTGAATCATGATCGGTGTGCCATGAGCATCGCAGCCACAGATATAAATACAATGCGCTCCACGCATTTTTTGAAATCGTACCCAGATGTCTGCTTGAATCAGTCCAACTAAATGGCCTAAATGGAGTGAGCCGTTGGCATAGGGTAGGGCGTAGGTCACTAATAATTTGCGGTTTGTTTGCGGCATGAGTCGTCGTGTCTCTAAAAACGACAGATTATAACATGTTATTACAATTCGTCATCGTGCTTGTGTATAATCGTTGCGTTATTCACGCATGAGATTGGTGACGAGTGCAAAATATAAAAAATATTATAGCTATTGCTTCTGGCAAAGGCGGTGTTGGCAAGTCAACAACGGCAGTGAATCTTGCGCTGGCATTAGCTCGAATGGGTCTGTGTGCTGGGATTTTAGATGCTGATATTTATGGGCCTAGCGTTCCGACGATGCTGGGCATTCGTACGCGTCCCGAAGTGGTGGACCAGAAAAAAATGCGTCCTATCATCGCTCATGGCATTCAATCGATGTCGATTGGATATCTAATTGATGAGAAAGCATCTATGATTTGGCGCGGGCCTATGGTGAGTGGCGCGTTACAGCAATTAATGAATGATACGCTATGGGACAATCTGGATTATTTAATCATTGATTTGCCTCCTGGCACGGGTGATATCCAACTGACGTTGGCGCAAAAAATTCCAGTGACAGCTGCGGTGATCGTGACCACGCCACAAGATTTGGCGTTAATAGACGCGTATCGCGCTTATGAAATGTTTCGCAAAGTGAATGTGCCCGTGTTAGGTATTATTGAGAATATGAGTCTTCACGTGTGTTCAGCGTGCGGTCATGCTGAGCCTATTTTTGGTACAGGCGGCGGCAAGCAAATGGCGGAGCAATATGGCGTTTCGTTACTCGGCGCGTTGCCGCTGGATATGCATATTCGTGAACAAACCGATAGCGGTAAGCCAACGGTTGTAGCGGATCCTGAGAGCAAAAATGCATTGCTTTATCGTGACATTGCGACACGAATTGTTGATCAACTTGCCAATAAAATACAACAAAATTCGAGTCAGTTTCCTAAAATTGTTATTCAAAATGATTGAGGTATAAATGAGTATCAAATCAGATAAGTGGATCCGCCGTATGGCAGAGCAACATGGCATGATTGAGCCTTTTGAGCCAGGGCAAGTGCGTAATACAGCAGCAGGTAAAACGATTTCACATGGTACCTCAAGTTATGGTTACGATATTCGGTGCGCGCGAGAATTTAAAATTTTCACTAATATTAATTCCGCGATTGTTGATCCGAAAAATTTTTGCGAAACCAGTTTCGTCAATGTGGAATCGGATGTATGTATTATTCCTCCTAATTCATTTGCGTTAGCGCGCAGTGTGGAATATTTGCGGATTCCTAGAAATGTCCTCGTTATTTGTGTAGGTAAATCGACGTATGCGCGATGTGGCATTATTGTGAATGTGACGCCGCTCGAGCCTGAGTGGGAAGGGCATATTACATTGGAGTTTTCAAATACGACACCGTTACCTGCTAAAATTTATGCGCAGGAAGGCGTTGCGCAATTATTATTTTTAGAATCAGATGAAAGTTGTGAAACATCGTATAAAGATCGGAATGGAAAATATCAAGGACAGCGTGGTGTGACTTTACCAGTTGCTTAAAGATAGAACCATCAACGATCATATTTTACATCACGTAATTGGAAATTGACGATATTTATAAAAGATAAAATCCTCCCCAACCCTCCTTTTTCAAAGGAGGGAGAGAGTGAAGCGAATATTTATATAAAGTTAGTGAACATTAGCGAAGTGAACTACGAATCAATACTGACATTTTTATTCAGTATCATCCGAATCGCTACTGTCCGTGTCTTGCAATGGAATATGGCGATTCGCATTAACTTGCTCGCGCAATTCCTTGCCTGGTTTAAAATGGACCGCGTATTTCGGATTGGTAACGAGTTTTTCACCCGTTTTAGGATTGTGCGCTTTTCGGGGTGGGCGATAGTGTAAGCAAAAACTTCCAAATCCACGAATCTCGATGCGCCCGCCATTACAGAGAATATCACTCATCTGTTCGATGATGCTATTAACTGCAAGAGCAATATCTTTTTCAGGAAGGTGTGGGAGTTGTTTACTGATTTCAGCGATCAACTGTGATTTGATTAGCATCGTATTCAGCAGTAATGCTGCCTCCGTTTAGGTTGGTGTTCAACATCTGCTATAAATAAGTATTCAGTTAACACATCACATTTACTGCTATAATAATGAATATATTATTATATTTTTGCAGAAAAAGCTAGAGGTATTGATACTCTCTTGAACAGGTTCTAGGCCTTTAAGCTGTCCAAATATTTGTCAGCATCCAACGCAGCCATACATCCTGAGCCAGCGGATGTCACGGCCTGGCGGTAGATTTGATCTGTCACATCACCTGCAGCAAAAACTCCGGTAATACTGGTCGCTGTTGAATTACCATGAGAACCGTCTTGTACTTTAATGTATCCGTTAAGCATGTCCAATTGATCAACAAAGATAGCGGTATTGGGCGTGTGGCCAATTGCAATAAACGCACCTGTTGCATCAATCACCCGATCGTCACTTGTGATCGTATTCTTGACTCGAACACCGGTTACGCCAGTCGCATTGCCGATAATTTCCTCTGTGACTGAATTCCATTCAACATGTATTTTTTTGTCGTCTACTTTTTTCATTAACTTATCAATAAGAATTTTTTCAGCGCGAAATTTATCGCGACGGTGTATCAAGGTCACATGGGAAGCAATATTGGATAAATATAACGCTTCTTCAACGGCCGTATTACCGCCGCCGACCACAACGACCTTTTGGTTACGATAAAAGAAGCCATCGCAGGTTGCGCATGCAGACACACCTTTACCCATGAATGCTTTTTCGGACGGTAAACCGAGATAACGAGCACTTGCACCAGTTGCAATAATCAACGCATCGCAGGTGTAAGTTGTCTCGCCATGTAAAATAAATGGACGCTGGTTTAAATCAACCGCGTTAATATGATCATAGATGACCTGCGTATTAAAGCGCTCAGCATGTTTTTTCATCCGCTCCATCAAAGCCGGGCCTTGCAACCCTTCAATATCACCAGGCCAATTATCCACCTCGGTGGTGGTTGTTAATTGTCCGCCGGGCTCCATACCCGTGATCACAACAGGATTTAAATTAGCACGTGCAGCATAAATAGCAGCAGTCCAGCCTGCAGGTCCTGAGCCAAGAATGATTAAGCGATGATGCTTCGATGTTGTCATATTTCATTACTCACTTGTTTTCTAGATACAACGTTGGATGGTATAGTACGAGAAGTTGAAAGTGACGTAAAGCTTACATCAGGGAAAAAATATTCTTGGAGTGATCATTGAAACAAGCATTACAAAAACAGCCATCACGTCGTCCACTAGCGATTCAGATGGGATATCGATTGCGCGAAGGACTCTTTATTATTTCGATTGCCTTTGCCTTATTTTTATTCGTTTCATTTGGGACCTATCATACCGCCGATCCCGGCTGGTCTAGCACAGGGTCAAATCAGGCGGTATTAAATTGGGGCGGCAGAGCGGGCGCATTTTTCGCTGATATCTTTCTCTCGCTCTTTGGCTACATGTCGTATGTACTTCCCTTCATGATTGTATTTGCGACATGGTTAGGTGCACGAGAAAACAATGAAAAAAACAAATTCAATCCGAATGAACTGATTTTTAAAATAATCGGGTTTATCATTATCGTGATAAGCAGCTGCGGCTTATCTGGCGTTTACTTCAAACATTTTTTTGTATCGCTACCTGCCTCGTCGGGCGGAATTTTGGGTGATGTGACCGCAGCGAGTTTGACACACTTTTTTAATGTGTCAGGCGGTTCATTATTTTTAACGGCGGCATTGTTAAGCGGAATTACCTTATTCACCGGTTTTTCTTGGCTGGGATTAATCGACACCATAGGGTTTTACACAACACGGTTGATTAATTTCGTGCTTAAAGTGATAAAGGAAAAAGAATCAGCCAGTATAAAGACTGGCAATTTAGCAGAAAAAACAGCCATAAAAATTAAAAAGATTATTACACCGCGCGTTGAACCAAAAATCGCAGTAGAAACTAAACCTATCATACAACCTAAAGTTATCGAAGTACGTCCACCCAAATCACTTAAAGCATCCGAGAAAAGAACAGAGTCATCGGTTGTGCTCTCACCGGGCATGTTGCCACCATTAACGTTATTAAATCCAATTCCACCTTCCGAAGGCAAAGCGTTTTCTCAAGTGACGTTTGAAGAACTATCACAGTTGGTCGAACAGCGTTTATTGGATTTTGGTGTGGAAGTAAAAGTAGTCGCAGTACATCCAGGACCGATCATTACACGCTTTGAACTTGAGCTCGCACCCGGAATCAAAGTCAGTAAAATAAGCGGATTGGCAAAAGACATTGCACGCTCTTTGTCTGCGACCAGTGTGCGCGTAGTGGAAGTCATACCTGGTAAATCAGTGATTGGCTTGGAATTACCGAATGAACATCGAGATGTAGTTGGCTTGCGTGATATTTTAGAATCGCCGCGCTTTGTACAATCGAAATCACCCGTATCATTAGTATTAGGTAAAGACATAGCAGGTTTCCCTGTCGTTGTTGATCTCGCCAAAATGCCGCACTTACTGGTTGCGGGTACAACGGGCTCAGGAAAATCGGTTAGTCTTAACGCGATGCTGCTGAGCATGTTATTTAAATCCACGCCTGAGCAATTACGATTTATTTTAATTGACCCGAAAATGCTGGAATTATCTATCTATGAAGGCATTCCACATTTATTAACGCCTGTTATTACCGATATGAAAGATGCATCGAATGCATTGCGTTGGTGTGTGGCTGAAATGGATCGACGTTATAAATTAATGTCGACGATGGGTGTGCGTAACTTACTAAGCTTCAATATGAAAGTGACGGACGCGATAAAGCAGGGTAATCCCATTCCTGCACCACCCTGGATGGTAACGGAAGGAAACCCGCAGCCTCATCTTGAATCACTACCCACTATTGTTGTCGTCGCAGATGAATTAGCCGATATGATGATGGTGGTCGGTAAAAAAGTAGAAGATTTAATTGCACGCATAGCACAAAAAGCACGTGCAGCAGGCATTCATTTAATTTTAGCAACACAACGTCCTTCGGTGGATGTGATTACTGGATTAATTAAAGCAAATATTCCAACCCGTATTGCATTTCAAGTGTCATCGCGCATCGATTCGCGCACGATTCTCGATCAGCAAGGTGCAGAACAATTATTAGGTAACGGCGATATGCTGTATTTACCGCCAGGCACGGGTGTACCGGTTCGTGTGCATGGTGCATTTGTTGCAGATGAAGAAGTGCATCGTGTGGTGAGCGCATGGCAAACTTATGGCAAACCCGAATATCTCGAAGAAGTCACGGAAGGTGGTGCTGATTCTAGTGCATTGACAGAAGGTGGCGGAGCAGAGTCGGATCCATTGTATGATGAAGCCTTGCGTGTTGTAACAGAATCGCGTCGCGCTTCTATTTCCCTCGTGCAGCGTCGATTGAAAATTGGATATAACCGCGCAGCACGGATGATGGAAGAAATGGAGGCGGCTGGTGTGGTCAGTTCGATGGATTCGAGCGGGACTCGTGAGGTGTTGGCGCCACCGCCGGTTGAGTTATAATGTGGAGAATATTCATGTATACTTTTATAAAATTTTTTCTATGCTTTTTTTGCATCTCAGTCGCTTATGCAAATACACCGGACACTGATTTAATTCAATTACTCAATAACGTAAACAGTATGCAAGGTCATTTTGTACAAACTGTCCTAGATGGACGAGGCAGAACGCTTAATCAAACACAAGGTCGTATGGCACTTCAACGACCTGGAAAATTTCGCTGGGAAACGTTAGAGCCCAATAAACAATTAATCGTGACCAATGGCCGAAAAGTCTGGATTTATGATCCTGATCTTGAACAAGTCACCATTCGTTATCTCACCAAAGAAGCAGGTGAAACCCCCGCATTATTGTTAAGTAATACGAACACCACGCTTCAAAAAAACTTCAACGTACAAACGACTCAGAGCAAATCATCCGTGCAATGGTTTTTATTAACACCGAAAGATCGAGGCAATGTGTTTGAAGCGATTAAACTTGGATTCGTTAATCGACATATTCAACAAATGCAATTACAAGATCATTTAGGTCATGTGACAAAAATACAATTTAATGGTGTTGTGATTAATCCTGGATTATCACCTTCGACGTTTGTGTTTAGATCACCTTCAAATGTGGACGTCATTGATGAAACCAGAAGGTGAATTTCAACCCCTCGCATCTCGGATGAGACCAACAGCCGTCGATCAATTTGTTGGTCAAAGCCATTTACTTGCTATTGGTAAACCATTACGCCGTTCAATTGAACAAGGCGTTTTGCATTCTATGATTTTATGGGGACCGCCAGGCACTGGAAAAACAACATTAGCCCGCTTAATGGCAGAACGAGTGCATGCGCGTTTTGAAAAAATATCCGCGATATTTTCAGGTGTTAAAGATATTCGTTCGATTGTTGATGAAGCAAAACGCGCACGCACTGAAACACAGAGCGCAACCATTTTATTTGTGGATGAAGTGCATCGTTTTAATAAAGCGCAACAAGATGCATTTTTACCGTTTGTAGAAGATGGCACGCTGATTTTAATTGGTGCAACAACTGAAAATCCCTCATTTGAGCTTAATAATGCATTGTTATCACGTTGTCGTGTGTATGTATTAAAACGGTTATCAGAAGATGAATTGCTGCACGTTGTTTCATCTGCGTTACAAGATGGTGAACGTGGCCTTGGAAATTTGTCTCTAGCTTTTCCAGAAGAGTTACGCAGTATTCTCGTTCGCGCAGCGGACGGCGATGCACGTCAAGTGTTGAATTTGTTGGAAGTGATTGCTGATTTTGCTGAACAAAAAAATGGAAAGCGTGTTGTTACAAAAGAATTGTTATCCGAAGTGATTCAACACAATTTGCGTCGTTTTGATAAAGGCGGAGAAGTGTTTTACGATCAAATTTCCGCATTGCATAAATCCGTACGCGGTTCATCACCTGATGCTGCACTTTATTGGTTTGCACGAATGTTAGATGGCGGTTGCGATCCTTTATATATTGCGCGACGTGTCATTCGAATGGCGTGTGAAGACATCGGTAATGCAGATCCGCGTGGATTAGACATGGCTGTGAATGCGTGCGAAGTGTTTGAGCGATTAGGCAGTCCAGAAGGCGAATTGGCAATTGCACAAGCCATTGTGTATCTTGCTGTTGCACCTAAGAGTAATGCTGTTTATGTTGCATATAATCAAGCAATGCGTGATGCAAAAGAATCAGGTTCATTGGATGTTCCATTGCATTTACGTAATGCGCCAACCCATTTAATGAAAGAATTAGGATATGGAAAAAAATATCGTTATGCACATGATGAACCCGATGCGTATGTGCCGGGTGAAAATTATTTTCCTGAAGAATTAGGTAAACGACAATATTATTTTCCAACTCCACGCGGCTTGGAAGCAAAAATCTCTGAGAAATTAGCGCAGCTGCGAGAAAAAGATAGAAATAAATAACAACCCGAAGTAAGGAAACGAAAATGACTCTAGAATACATCCCACAATTAGGCTCAGTATAATATGACATTGGAGTATTTAACACAGCAGCCTTGGGATATGTGCAACAATCTGACTGTTAACAGAAGAACGATCTACAATAATGGTGATCCCATTTGTTATGATCCTTTTAAGCTTCATGTCGTCATGGATTATCAATCCTATCTCAGGTTGAAAAATACAATTTTGACGTTGTTAAATGACGCGACACTAAATCTAGTCATCGTAGGTTATAAGGTTATAAACTATGATCTAATACATCGCCTTGGTAAGCGTGAAGCCTTTGTCCCTTGTTACATGAAAAATACGCCTCTCAAAATACGAATGAAGTAGTCATTCTCTGCAACAAGATTGAATCTCTGTTGAGAGCAAATGGAATCTCTAGAATAAAACGAGAAAAACTAGCTTATCCAAGTGAATGCGATTTGGGACACTATTTATTATTTCGCGCCACGAATACTCGAAAAAATATCGATGCGGCGATTGATAAATATATAGCTGGAACAAATTTGCAAGAAGCAGCAGAGTTAAAAAAAACAGGTCTTGAATCAGATTATTACAAACACTTGGAACTAGCACTTAGACCAACAGAAATAGTTGCGCAGAAGCCTATTCTTATTTCAACATCAGTCACAAATCAAAAGGCACTCACTGACTTATTTAAAGCAAAAAAGCGGCATCCAAAACGAGAGCAAGAGAGCATCGGGGTTTGTTCTGATATACCTGATGAACGCTGTTCTTATGTTCCGCATAGGATGGAGAAGTGGTAGCGTGTAGCAGTACTTCAATCAAGACCGTGAATACTCTCCGCCGCAGCACTGAACAAGCACCGTCATTAGTTGTGGGCAGCTAGCCTCCTATTCCTAACCCTCACTGCCATTAAGTTAAGGGCTTTGATAAAAACTCAGTGTCATGCCAGCGTGCTCTTAGCTGGCATCCAGTCATGACTTCGATGAATACTGGATGCCAGCTAAGAGCACGCTGGCATGACAGTAAGTCGGCAGTGTCCCTAACCCTTTCCTCCACAAAAAACGTGGAGGAAAGGGAATTCAAAGCTCAAGGTCATGAACGGTTACTAATGGAAAGATCCTTTGCAAATGCAAAACGTTATGGCTTTGATCGGGCTCATTTCAAAAGCACAATATAACAATGACAGAAGCATTAGAATTGTTATTTCAAGGCAAAATGCCTACGTTTATGGTGGGTTAGAATTTGGAGAAAAAACGCAAACGGGCTCGCAATCGGGCGCGTTCACGATTAGACCTGTGGCAACCGCTGAACAGTTACTAGTCTTGAGAAATGCATTATAACTCATTGATTATAAAGGATAATTTAAAAAACAGCGTTATCTAAATACGACTATCCAAACACCCGCAGCCACCAACCCTGATGCCGGAATCGTCAAAATCCATGCCCAAACAATATTACGAGCCACACCCCAACGTACCGCCGCGGCACTTTGCAATGATCCAACGCCCACAATGGCACCCGTGATGGTGTGGGTTGTTGAAACAGGAATACCTAATAGCGTTGCTAAAAACAACGTGATAGCACTCGCTGATTCAGCGCAAAATCCACCGACCGGTTTTAATTTAGTAATTTTCATTCCCATCGTTTTTACAATGCGCCAGCCGCCAAAAAATGTCCCCAGCGCGATGACAAGATTACATGAGATGATAACCCAAAGCGGCACATAAAATTTGTCGCCTAACAATCCTGAGGAAAATAACACGATAGCAATAATACCCATGGTTTTCTGCGCATCGTTACCACCATGTCCTAAGCTGATAAATGCGGAAGATATAAATTGTAATTTACGAAAAATCCCATCAACGCGGTGAGGTGTAAAATCAAAAAATAATCTCACCGTCAAAAACATCATCAGTAAACCAATGAGAAAACCCAATAAAGGTGAGATCACAATGGCAGCTAATACTTTTGATATACCCCAGATTTTCAATGAAGAAAAACCTGCTTTGGCTAATGCGGCACCGAGTAAGCCACCAATTAATGCATGCGATGAACTCGAAGGCAAACCAAAAAACCAGGTAATCAGATTCCAGCAAATTGCACCAATGAGCGCAGCGAGTATCATATTAACAGTCACAATCGACGGATCAATCAATCCTGTGCCGATGGTTTTTGCAACACTCAAACCAAAAAATAAAAAAGCAACAAAATTAAAAAAAGCAGCCCATAATACGGCCCATTGCGGTTTTAACACACGCGTTGAAACGATCGTGGCAATCGAGTTTGCGGCATCATGAAAACCATTTAAAAAATCGAAAGCCAGCGCTGTTATTGTGGTAATAATAATTAACGCGAGAGCTGCTGAATGCATATTAAGAATACTCGAGTACGATACCTTTGATCATATTGCCCACATCACGGCAGCGATTGATAACCAATTTAGTTTGTGAATAGATTTCTTTTAATTTAAAAAAATGTTTGAAATCTTTTTCTTCTAAAAATAATTTTCGTTCGCCAGCCAGCACGATTTGATGCGCGTCACTTTCGATTTTGTCAATCTCGTCACAACAGCGTAAAATCTCATCGGCTTGTTTTAAGGAGTGGAGACGATAAACCGCGCGATTCAAATAAATGCTCGCTTGCATACTGTGTTCAGCAAGTTTGATAATTTCATCGGGCACGCTGCGTAATTGATAAAACGGGAATCGTTGTGCGCAACGGTTTAGTAAATCCAAAACATCATCCAGGCCGCCTGTCAGTTCATGAATATCATAACGATCAAATGGCGTAATAAATGTTTTATGTAATAATTCAAATGTGAGGTGAGTGACTTCGTCTGCTTGAGATTCATGCGCTGCAATGGAATCTACATATTCTTGCTGCTTGTCTAGATTATGCAGCATCGTATGAAATTCAGTGGTAGCAGTCACGAGAGTATCGGCTGTTTTTTGGAATAATTTAAAGAAGCCTTCTTGCCGAGGTAAAAATCTTTTTAACATACCATTTTCCTAAGAAACTTACCTTTCATACAGTTAGTAATTTCTTTTCAGTGCTAACTTGGCGCTTTGTGACTAAAACCAGTGCAAGTAAGATAAATAATACTGCAGTACTTGTCCAGTGATTTAATTTTTCGTGAAAAAGAATATATCCCCACATCAAGCCCGTCAATGAAACAATGGTATCGACTAAACTGTAATAAACCGGCCCCGCGATTTTAATCAGTTGAAAAAATAGAATGTAACCGATACTGGATAAAATAATTTCGAGCAAAATCACCCAGTCCGGCAGCGTGAAGGGCCAGTGTGGGAGGTAAAAACTTTTGCTAGAAATGACCAATGGAACCAGCATTAAACTTGAGCAAATTAAGGTCCCTGCCGAGACAGAAATGGAGTTGGAATTCACAGGGCGGAAACGCGCAATATAAACCGAACAAAATGCAAAGGATAACGGTGTCAGTAAGACGGCAAATACCCAAGGAGTCATATGAGGTGAGGGTAGGCTTGTTTTCGGTACAACAATCAACATGAGGCCCGTAAAAGCGCAGCAAATTCCAAAAAAGCGTGACCCATTAAATGATTCCACACGAGCGAGCAAGGCCAGTGGATATGCGATTACAGGAACAATGTTTACTACAACAGCAAGCAGTCCGGCAGGTAAATGCGATGCAGCAAAATACATCGTTGTGTTGGGGATGACGATGCCTGTTATTCCACAAATTAAATAATAACGTAAAGATGACGTGGATAAGTTCATCGTATTACGATTTTTACAGGCAATTAAGCTGAGCAAGATTGCCGGTCCCAGTGATTGCCAAAAACTATAGCCGAGCGGTGGAACACCATGAGTCATGGCAAATCGTGCGATAGAATAACCGGTTCCCCAAATAACACCCAGGGTAATCAGTAAAATAAATGAAATGTTAGCTGTGCGACGCATAGTAAAGTGCAGTATTTGATTAAGCGGCATAGTTTATCACATTGCAAAATAAACAGGTGGTAAAAATGTGCTGTATAATCAAATAAATCAAGTGATCTTATCTAAACGGAAGTCTTAATTATGTCAAATACTCATTTAACATTAATCATAATGGCATCAGGGACTTTAACTGAGTCACCTAAATTGGGATTTCCCGAAGTAATATATTTTTTCATTAAGTCTGGTATGTTATTAGTATTTACACTCGTTACGCAGTCGAACAATGAAACTGCAGAATTATTACAATAATAATTTTTAAACTCATACAATTTATTAAGAACGGGGTTTTGGTTGGTTCCAGTAAAATAAAATGTTTCCGAGCTGGTTAATTGCCATTTGCCATCAGTATTACTGTAATAAAATGTTTTTACAGAAGGCGCATTACCAAGTGATGTTGACAAAGCAGCAGTAAAATAAACACCTGTAATTAATTTACCGTTATCTGTAATGATTTTGAATTCTTCTCTATGTGTATGCCCGGCTAATATCCCGATAATACTGGAATTGTATTTCTCTATCGTCTGTATAAATTGAGTTTGATCGCTATCGTTCTTCCAATATTTGACATCATTAAAAATTTGATGGCCAGGTGGAATATGCATCGTAATCAGCACGGATTCTGTTTGTTGTGAAGCATCTTGTAACTGGTTGGATAACCATGTTAATTCAGCAGAACTCTGCGCATCAGTCACTCCCTCTCTTTTTGGAGAAAACATAACGCTATTCAGTGAAATTAAACGCAAACCAGGTTGGATATAAGCAGAATAAAATCCATTATCCACATTTTTATTAATTATGCAGGGATACTTGTCAGGCGTTGATGAGCACATTTTACCAATCGATAAAAATCCATCCTCCCATTGGGAATTTATTGCGACTTCATAAGGATTTTTCGGTGAAGCTTCACGACTGAAAGTGCCATAATCTTTCACTAAAGAATCATTATTACCAAACGTATAAAATATAGGCGTATTTGGAAACGTCGTTTTTAATTTATTAAACACATATGCTTCTGATTTAATTGTGTCATCAGGGACAGAGTTGTGTCCTGCTAAATCACCCAACAAAATAATAAAATCGGGTTGCGCCACGATTTTATTTTGAATATTTTTATTGAGTACAGAAATGAAGTTGTCGAATGTAGTAGAATCCAGATCATAGGCCGCGCTTAATTTCGGCGGATTGATAACCATGGATTTAGCTGGAATAGTTTGACTGAGATGAATATCGGTGATAACTAAAAAATTATTTGGGGCGGCACCCCAGGACAAAACAGGTAATGCAATAAGACAGAGAAAAAAAACTTTAATGTTTAATTTCATAGAGATACCTTTTTTAATGCCTCTATAGAACTAACTAAAGTATAGCAGGGCTGAGGGTCACTGCCATTAAGTTAAGGACTTACTGTCATGCCAGCGTGCTCTTAGCTGGCATCCAGCATTCATCGAAGTCATGACTAGATGCCAGCTAAGAGCACGCTGGCATGACACTGAGTTTTTATCAAAGTCCTTAACTTAATGGCAGTGGGGCTGAGGGTATCGCGTTAAAGATTACGCAAATCATAAAATCGCCCATTCAAAACTACATAAACAGGCCACCCCTGAAGTTTACGTCCGGCAAATGAACTCCAGCCGCATTTGGTTTTAAGTTCCGTGTTATCGACGATATGTTTTTTTTGCAAATCAACTAAAACGACATCGTTATTATTAGGTAAATTAAAAATTTGACGCGGACGTTCAGACGTCAGGGAAATAATTTTTTCTAACGAAATAAATCCTTCATGATGTGCATTGAGCAGCAAAGGGAGTGTCGTTTCAATGCCAGGCATACCGGATGGACAAAGACCATAAGCTTGATATTTTTCATGTTCTGTATGCGGAGCATGATCAGAACCGATGGTATCGATGATGCCTTTGTTAATCGCTTCAAAAATGGCTGCACGATGTTTTGCTGTGCGCAATGGTGGATTGACAACCGCTTTTCCATGCAAGTGTTCATATGCGCTTTCATCTAAAAATAAATGATGCGGTGTGGTTTCTGCAAAAACAGGGAGACCTGCTTGTTTTGCTTTGGCAATTAATTCAATTTCGTCAGCTGTACTGGTGTGTAAAATGTATAATTTAGTTCCATAAATTTTTGACAGTGAAATGGCTTTTTCCACCGCGCGTGTTGCAACTTCAACATCACGAATTTTAGAATGATCACCATATTCATGTGCGTCAGCGTATTGTTTTTTACGTTGACGAATAAGATCTTCATCTTCCGCATGAACAGCCACTATTAAATTATGCACGGCTGCAATGGCAAATACGGCATGCAAACTTTCATCATCATCGATGACTAAGTTACCTGTGCTACATCCCATAAACACTTTAATACCAATAACATCGTGTTTAACTTTATGAATTTCACTTAAATGTTTTTTATCCGCACCAAAAAATAATTGGTAATGAAGAGGTATGCCTGCTTCTTGCAATTGTGCATCAATCAGCGCTTTTTTTTCTTTTAAATAGTGTTCAGTAATCGTAGGCGGTATCGTGTTTGGCATATCAAACACAGTAGTATAGCCACCGCGTAAAGCAGCTTTTGCTGCGGTGAGCCAGTTTTCTTTATGTTCCATGCCTGGGGTGCGAAAATGAACATGCGGGTCAATCAATCCCGGAAATGCAGTTAAACCTTTTGCATCAAATACAAAATCGGGTGACTGTTCAAATGTGAGAGTAATGGGCGCATTGTGAATGGTTGTCGCATTAATAATTTTCAACATTATATTTTCACTTTTACTTGATCACGATGAAATATTTTTTCGCAATAATGACAAGTTAATTTGATGTGTTTGCCTTCTTCACTAATATTAAAACAACTGTCAATTTGCTCTGTATGCGTGATACATGCAAGGTTAGGGCAAATGAAAACTGCTTTCATGACGCTAGGTAAACGAGTTGAAATCTTTTTAACAACTTTAAAATCTTCGATGACATTAATGGTTGCAAGTGGCGCGAATACCACTATTTCATTGGCTTCATCTTCAGTAATAATGTGATTTTCAATTTTAATCAAGTCTTTTGTGGCTAAGCGTTTGCTCGGTAAATTCATTCCCGCCATGATTTTAAATTTACGTTTCAAGAGAGACAGTAAATGGATAATACGCAATGCTTGACCTTGCGGGATATGATCAATCACCGTGCCATTTTTAATGGCGGAAACAGGAAGTGTGTCGTTCATGGCAATGTCTCATTTAAAATTAATGTTAATAAAGCTTGTCTGACAACAACACCATTGTTGGCTTGCTGAAAATAGTGCGCATAAGGCGTTTGATCCATTTCGACGGCGATTTCATTAATGCGCGGCAGCGGATGCAACACTTTCAACTTGGCTCGTGCATTATTTAATAATGCAGGTGTTAAAATAAATTGATCTTTGACTAATTGATATTCTGCTTCACTGAATCGTTCTTGTTGAATGCGCGTCATATATAAAATATCAATATTGGGTATCACTTCTTCAATGGTTTGATGAAATGAAAATCGAATACCGCGTTTTTTTAATTTATCACAAATCGCTTCAGGCAATGCGAGTATTTCGGGTGACACGAGATAGAGGCGCACATCGAATAAAGAACAGACTTCAATAAAAGAATGAATGGTGCGTCCATATTTTAAATCACCAACCAATGCAATAGACAAACCATTTAAATTAGGATGACATTCTTGGATGGTGAATAGATCAGTCAATGCCTGTGTTGGATGCTGGTTTGCGCCATCACCTGCATTGATGACGGGACATGGAGCCACTTCTGCTGTAAGACACGCAGATCCTTCACGCGGATGACGAATCACAATTAAATCAGCGTATCCAGAAATGACCCGCATCGTGTCATACAGTGTTTCACCTTTTTGAATTGAAAGACCTTCACCACTGTCAAATCCAATGACTCGTCCACCTAAACGTAAAGCGGCTGATTCAAATGATAAGCGAGTGCGCGTTGACGGCTCAAAAAAACAACTCGCAATAATTTTATTTTTCAGTAAATCAGGAAACGATTTTTCCTTCATTTTTTTTGCTATCTTAAAAATAAGCTCAACGTCGTTGAGCTTAAAATCTTTCATTGAAATCACATCACGTTGAAAAAGTAAATTATCCGTCATGAGTCGCCTTATATATGTATGATTTGGTTTTCTTGTATTTCATTATTCACAATCTCACGCCATGAATGCACGGGCAACGATTTATCTTTTAAATGAATCAAGCATTGCAGCATGATTTGTGCTTTTTGCGCATTCGTGATGAGTGGGATGTGATGGTCAATTGCCATGCGTCTAATTTTGAAACCATCTGTTTGTGTGCTTTGTTTCGTGCTGCTGGGGATATTAATGATCATATCCACTTTGCGTTGAGTAATAATGGTTTGAATGTTCGGCTCGTTTTTCAAGCTTGTTTTATAGACGAAATAACTTGCGACACCATTTTTAAATAAAAATGAATGGGTGCCTTCAGTGCTATAAATACGCCAACCCAATGCTTCGAGTTCTTTTAGCGCGGGTAATAATTTTGCTTTGTAGGGATCTGCAATAGAAACCAGCAGATGTTTATTCACAACCCCTTGTTCAGATGCAAGCCATGCTCGCCAAAATGCATCTTGTAAGTCTTCACCTAAGCAAGCCACTTCACCTGTCGATGCCATTTCAACATGAGCAACTGGATCTGCACCTTTCAATCGTTGATAAGAAAATTGAGGCGCTTTTACGCCGACATAATCCAGTTCTAAAGTTTGATATTGTGTTATTGTCGGTATGTTCAACATGACTTGTGTCGCAATTTCGATAAAATTATGGTTCGTTACTTTAGACACAAAAGGCAGCGAACGTGATGCGCGTAAATTACATTCGATGACTTGAAGATGATTATTTTTCGCGATAAATTGAATATTGAATGGCCCCGTAATGTTAAGCGCGCGAACAATTTGCCGCGTAATTTTTTTGGTACGACGTATCGTTTCCAGATAAAGATTTTGCGGTGGTAATACCAGTGTTGCATCACCCGAATGAACACCTGCATTTTCAATGTGTTCATTGATTGCTTCAATGACAATTTGTCCATTTTTGGCAATGCCATCAATTTCTAATTCTTTTGCATCTTGAATGAATTTAGAAATGACGACAGGGTGTTCGGGCGATACTTCAGCTGCTTGTAATAAATATTCTTGCAATGAAATATCATCATGCGCCACATTCATTGCGGCACCCGACAAAATATAAGATGGGCGTATTAAAACAGGGTAACCCATTTGTTGCGCGAATTTCTTCGCATTCTCAAGGCTAGTGACTTTTTGCCAGGGCGGTTGATCAATCCCAAGATCGTGCAGTAATGCTGAAAATTTTTCGCGATTTTCTGCGCGATCAATATCTGTTGCCGAGGTGCCTAATAAATGATATCCCGCTTGTGAGAGTGGTAATGCAAGATTATTTGCAATTTGCCCGCCGACAGAAACAACGATGCCCAGCGGTTTTTCGATATCCGCAATATCTTGCACACGTTCCAATGTCAATTGTTCGAAGTACAAACGGTCTGACACGTCATAGTCAGTCGAAACTGTTTCTGGATTGGAATTGATAATAATGGCTTTTTTGCCAAGTTGGCGAAGCGTGCGTGCAGTGTTAACAGCACACCAATCAAATTCAACTGAGGAACCAATTGCGTAAGGACCAGAGCCCACTACAAGTACAGCATTGTTTTCATCCTGATTTATATCATGTTCAGAACCTAGATAGGTGAGATAAAGGTAATTGGTAATTGCCGCGAATTCACCCGCAAGCGTATCGATTTGTTTCACAACCGGTGTAATACCGGCTGCAATGCGTCGTTGACGTAAAGTTGATTCAGATTGATTGAGCACATAGCCTAATGCACGATCGGAGAAGCCAAATTGTTTTGCTTGTCGCAGTAAATCATCACTTAATGTTGCGTGCTTGATTTTATTTTCCAATTCTGCGATTTGTTGAATGTGATATAAAAACCAAGAGTCTATTTGACTTAATTGATGCGCTTCTTCAATCGTGCCGCCTTTTACAAAATATTGATAAAGAGCAAACAAGCGTCGGTCAGTTGGATTTTCAATTTCGTGCTTAGGATTGCCGATGGTTTGTGGATAATCACTCAAGCAAGATGCGCCGATATTTAACATGCCGACCGCTTTTTGCAATGCTTCTGGGAAGGAACGTCCTATGCCCATGACTTCGCCGACACTTTTCATTTCTGTTCCGATGTTTCTGCCCGCGCTTTTTAATTTGTGCGTGTCCCAGCGTGGAATTTTAACGACAAGATAATCCAGTGCCGGTTCGAAGAATGCGCAGGTTTTTTGCGTCACACCGTTGGTGATTTCATGCAGTAAATAGCCGAGGGTTAATTTAGCAGCGACGAACGCGAGCGGATACCCCGTTGCTTTGGATGCAAGCGCACTTGAGCGTGATAAACGTGCATTGACTTCGATGACACGATAATCGCCGTTGGCTGGATTAATCGCATATTGAATATTGCATTCACCAATGATATTGAAATGGGTTGCGACACGGATTGCAATGTTTCGTAAAACTTGATGTTGTGCATTCGTTAACGTTTGTGCAGGTGCGACAACAATGCTTTCACCTGTATGGATGCCCATAGGATCCATGTTTTCCATGTTGCAAATAGTCAGTGTGTTTGACGCGCAATCACGAATAATTTCATATTCAAATTCTTTCCATCCAAAAAGATATTCTTCAATTAAAATTTGCGGCGATGCTGCAAAACATTCTTGCGCACGTTCTGTGAGTTCTGATTCATTATTAATTTTTCCAGAACCCAATCCGCCTAATGAAAATCCTGAGCGCAGCATCACCGGATAGCCAATTTGTTTTGCTGCATTTAATGCATCGGAGACATTGGTGACGCAAATACTTTTAGGTGACTTGACGCCGATGGATTCCAATTCGTGTTTGAAAACATCACGGTCTTCGGTTTTACGAATCGCAGAAATGGATGTGCCTAGAACTTGAATATTATGTTGTGCCAAGATGCCGGTTTCATCGAGCAATAACCCAAGATTTAATGCAGTTTGACCGCCAAATCCAAGCATGATGGCATCGGGTTTTTCTTTTTCAATAATTTTAACAACGAAAGGGCAGGTGAGCGGTTGTAAATACACTTCATCTGCCATTTCCTGGTCTGTTTGGACTGTCGCAATATTGGGATTAACTAAAACTGTTTTGATCCCTTCTTCTTTGAGCGCTTTAATGGCTTGCGAACCTGAATAATCAAATTCACCTGCCTGACCAATGCGCAATCCGCCCGAGCCCAAAATTAGAACTTTTTTACCTTTAAATCGCATGTTGTTTTTCTCTTAGAGGGAGTCGTAAAATTTTTTAAATAACCATTGCGTGTCGAGCGGCCCAGGTGCTGATTCTGGATGGAATTGCACGGCGAAATAGGGCAGTGTGTTATGCTCAATTCCTTCGACGCTTTGATCATTCAGATTGCGGAAGATCACTTTCCAATCCACAGGCAATGTTTGGTCATCGACAGCATAACTGTGATTTTGTGAGGTTAAATAACAACGCTCTGTTTCAAGATACATACAGGGTTGGTTATGCGCACGATGTCCAAAAGGTAATTTATATGTTTTTGCACCTGCTGCGAGAGCAAGTAATTGTGTTCCAAGACAAATACCAAAAATCGGTTTTTGTGCGCTCATCGCTTTTTGAAGAATGTGAATGGTTTCTTTGCAATGCGTTGGATCGCCTGGGCCATTTGAAATAAACACGCCATCAAACGGTTCATTGGTAAAATCGTAATTGTAGGGTACACGTTTAATACGCACTGGAAATTGTAATAAATTTCGAATGATATTTTCTTTAATACCGCAATCGATCACGACGATTTCTTTTTCGCCGGAACCATAATTAATCGGTTCTTTGATGCTAACTTCTTTGACCCAATGAATACCGGCAAATTCTTCAAAATGAGCCGGTTTCTTTTGATTTAAGGCAATGGCGCCTGGAATCACCCCGTTACTGCGTAAACGCTTGGTAACCGCACGTGTATCCACACCCACTAAAAGAGGGATGTTGTGCTGAGTTAACCAGTTGAGCAGCGATTCTTTGGCGGTGTAATTAGAGTGATGCATGGCAAGCTCTGACATGACCACACCTTTGACATGGATACTGCTTGATTCCCAGGTTTCTTTATCTGATACTCCGTAATTGCCAATCAGAGGATAGGTAAATACGAGAATTTGTCCGGCATAGGATGGATCAGTGAGTGATTCAACGTAACCCACCATACCTGTATTAAATACGACTTCACCCAAACAGAGTTCTTTTTGTCCGATGGGTGCGAAACCAGAAAAGGACTCTCCGGTCTCAAGGATTAACTGCGCAGGGACGAAATGTGCTTGATTTATCATAATAATTTTCTTCATCCTTGTGGAACATAAAATTCGACACACAAAATTACCGTATTCTATTCTTATTCTTGATGAGATGCTAGGGCTTGTTTACAATTGTGTTGATATAAATGAATAGGTGTTCAATGAAAAAATTCGGGTTAGTGTTGATTTGTTTATTTGGGATGATCGGTATGGTCAATGCTGTTCGAGTAGCTGACTTATATCAAGGCCGCGTCCCTGTTGCATCTCAATCTCAAGAAGAACGAAATCAAGTCTTACAACAAGGCCTGGGCCAGGTATTGGTTAAAGTCAGCGGCAACACGCAAGTTCTGAATAATCCGAAAGTGCAGTCGCATTTAAGCGGCGCGAATAGCTTAGTGCAGGAATTTAGTTATTCAGCATCGCATCAACCGAACGAAACAAAACCCTATTTGTTGCAGCTTGATTTTGATGTCGATAGTGTTAACGCGATCTTAAGTGACGCGGGAGTGCCTATCTGGGGGCAACATCGACCCTTGATTTTGATTTGGCTGGAAGATGAAGCGCCTGGCCATCCCGCAGAAATGATTAATGCAGAGTCGACTCAAACGATTTCTTCAGTATTAAAACAAAATGCGTATCGTCGCGGTATACCTGTTATTTTCCCAGCAATGGATATACAAGATCTCAGTCAAATTGCTATTAATGATATTGTGACAATGGATATTACAAAGTTAACCAATGCCGCAAAACGGTACGGCAGTGACGCCATTTTAATTGGACGGATCGTGCAGGATGCCAATGGTTATAACACACAATGGAAATTCATCCTGTCACAAGATCAGTGGGGCTGGAATGTTACAGGTAAGTCGCTCCCGGATGTGCTTGCTGCATTAACCGATCATGTTGCAGATGCGCTGGCTGGTCGATATGCCACTGTGGTTACTGACAATGTTCAAGCTAAAGTGATGATTAAAGTGACAGGGATTACGCTTGAAGATGATTTTACGCGATTGATGAGTTATCTTAAACACCTGACAACGGTTGCAGATGTTGAAGTGGTTCGCGTTGCGAATGATGCAGTCATTTTACGAGTGAGTGTACGAGGAAATCAAACCTCATTTATGCAAAGCATCTTAAGCGAGAAAAAATTAACGCCTGAGCCCGAAGACAATCAAATGCTGGTTTATCAATGGAACCATTAAATGAATAAAACATTTATTACCATCCTTGCAGTTATTATTGCGGTATTGCTGTATTTTCTCTCTCCTATTTTGACACCTTTTTTGGTCGGCGCATTGCTTGCTTATCTGGTGAATCCGCTAGTGACGCAATTAATGCGTTTGCATATACCGCGTATAGTCGCTGTGGTGATTGTTTTTCTTATCTTATGTTGCATCATCACCTTGCTGATACTACTTTTGGTTCCCTTGAGTCAAACACAATTGGCGCGATTGACTGATGTCATACCTGCTGCCATCGCGTGGGTACAAACGACAGTGGTCCCATCATTTAAAGAATATATCGGCACCCAGCAACTGGTCGATGTGAATGCGCTTAAAGCACATCTAAACGAAAGTATACCGAAGGCGGGTGGTGTGGCAAGTTGGTTATTTGCAACTCTTCTTCATTCGGGAATAGCGATACTGCATGTGTTATTCAACATTATATTAATTTTTGTTGTAACGTTTTATCTCTTGTATGATTGGAAAAAATTTATTAACGGAATACATGGTTTGCTTCCACGAAAGTATGAACCAACCGTTATTAAAGTAGTTAATGATTGTAACACCGTATTAGGCGCATTTTTTCGCGGCCAATTATTAGTGATGATGACGCTAGGGATTTATTATTCAATTGGCTTGTCTCTCATTGGCTTACCGATTGGCGTGATGATTGGCATCACGATTGGGCTGTTAAGCATTGTTCCTTATTTAGGTATTATAGTAGGCCTGATTATTGCGAGTATTGCAGCGTTCGTGCAGTTTGGTAATTTTATGTCGGTTTTACCGGTGTGGTTGCTTTTTGCAATCGGTCAGACATTAGATGGTATGTTCATCACGCCGAAGTTAGTCGGCGATCGAATTGGGTTACATCCTGTTGCTGTGATTTTTGCAGTGCTAGCGGGCGCTACCTTATTCGGATTTTTTGGTGTCTTGTTGGCGTTGCCTGTTGCGGCAGTCAGTATGGTGCTCGTGCGGTTTTTAAATCAACATTATCGTAGTAGTAAATTATACAAATGATAAAACAAGACATGATAAATCAATTAACATTAGGTGTTGGCCTAAAAGATGAAGCCACTTTCCTGAATTATTATACTGGGAAAAATACACTATTGGTCGAGGAATTAAAAAAATCAGCGCAAGGAGTTGGCGAGCGCGTGATTTATTTTTATGGAGCTAGCGGACAAGGCAGTACACATTTATTGCATGCTTGCTGTCATGAATCCAACTGCCAAGGATTAACGTCTGTCTACATTCCACTGGCAAGCTTAATCGATTTTTCTCCTGCTATTTTTGAAGGATTAGAGACACTGAATCTGATTTGTATTGATGATATTCATGTCATTGCAGGTAAGCCTCTTTGGGAAGAAGCTTTTTTTCATGCGTATAATCGCATTCATGATGCGGGCGCGCGTTTGATTGTCACAGCGAATGTATCGCCAAAATCATTAGGATTAACGTTGTCTGATGTGGTATCGCGTTTATCATGGGGCATCGTATTTCAGATGCAATCCCTCACAGATGACGAAAAATTGCATGTGTTAATCATGCGTGCAGAACGGCGCGGCATGACATTATCAGAAGAAGTCGGAAAATTTATTTTGAGACATTGTCCAAGACGGTTATCAACCTTGTTTGCAGCGCTGGATGCATTAGATAAAGTTTCTTTGGCTGCACAACGCAAGTTGACAGTGCCGTTTGTGAAGACGGTGTTAGAAATTTAAAGGAGAGAGCATGACTCAAATTAAAGAAATTAAAGCATGGGAAATTCTAGATTCACGCGGAAATCCAACAGTTGAAGCAAAAGTCATTTTAAAATCGGGTCAATTCGGTATTGCGGCTGTTCCATCCGGCGCATCAACAGGATCACGTGAAGCATTGGAATTGCGTGACCACGATAAAAAACGTTATTTAGGTAAAGGTGTTTTAAAAGCAGTCGCGTCAATTAATGGCGAGATCGCTAAAATGCTGACGAATGCGGATGCCACGGATCAAAAACGCATTGATGACATGTTAATAACCTCAGATGGTACAAAAAATAAAGAACGGTTAGGCGCTAATGCAATGCTGGCTGTCTCGCTTGCAACAGCAAAAGCGGCAGCAGCTGAAAAAGAGTTACCCTTATATCGTTATTTGGGTGGAGAAAGTGCGTGTAAGTTACCTGTTCCCATGATGAATATCATTAATGGCGGCGCTCATGCAGACAATAATTTAGATATTCAGGAATTCATGATTATTCCCGTCGGTGCGCCGACATTTGCAGATGCGTTGCGTTATGGTGCGGAAGTGTTTCAGCATTTAAAGCGTTTATTGCATGATCGAAAGCTGAGTACCAGTGTCGGTGATGAAGGTGGTTTTGCGCCTAATTTACCGAATAATGAAGCTGCACTTGAAGCTATTCTTGAAGCTATTCAACAAGCAGGCTATACGCCCGGCAAAGATATTTGTTTAGGTCTGGATGTAGCAAGCAATGAGCTTTATCAAAATGGCAAATATCAATTGCAAGCAGAAAACAAACTGTTAACTGCAGAACAATTTACAAATTATCTGGCGGATTTAGCCGATCGTTATCCGATTATCAGCATCGAAGATGGTATGGCAGAAAATGACTGGGAAGGTTGGTCTATTTTAACAAAACGATTAGGGAAGCGAATTCAGTTAGTGGGCGATGATGTTTTTGTGACAAATCCCGAGATATTTAAACAAGGTATTGACTATCCTATTGCGAATGCGATTTTAATCAAGCCCAATCAAATCGGAACGTTAACAGAAACGCTGGATGCGATTCAAATGGCAAAACGCGCGCATTACAATATTATTATTTCCCATCGTTCCGGAGAAACAGAAGACACAACCATCGCTGACCTCGCAGTTGGAACAAATGCAGGGCAAATTAAAACAGGTTCTCTCTGTCGTTCAGATCGCGTGGCTAAATATAATCGTTTATTGCATATCGCAGACGAACTTGGAAAAACAGGTGTTTATTCGGGTCGTCGTGTATTCGAACAATTTAATTGTTTCGCAGAAATGGAAAATTAAATGGAGTATCGCCGTTATTTATTACCGCTTATTTTGTTGATGTTGCTTGCCATTTTGCAGTATCGGTTGTGGTTTGAGTCCGGTGGAATTTTTGATATATTCAATTTGAAAAAACAACTTACCGCAGAACAAGTACAAAATGACAAATTCAAAAAACGCAATCAACGTTTGTTATTGCAAATAGAGAACTTGCAAAAAAATCAAGATGCAGTTGAGATGCGTGCTAGACAAGACTTGGGAATGATTAAAAAGGACGAAACATTTTATCAGGTGATTAAATAATATGAAAATTTTATTGAGTAATGACGACGGATTTTTAGCACCCGGCTTGAGTATGTTAGCACGCGTGTTAAAAGAAATTGCGGATATTACGGTTGTGGCTCCAGACCGTAATCGCAGTGGTGCAAGTAATTCATTGACGTTAGATAATCCATTGCGAGTGAGTAAAGCAGAAAATGGTTTTATTAGTGTGAATGGAACACCGACAGATTGTGTCCACGTTGCTGTAACGGGTTTATTGCCAGAAATGCCGGATATGGTGGTATCTGGAATCAATGAAGGTTCTAATTTAAGTGATGATGTGTTGTATTCCGGCACTGTGGCTGCTGCAACAGAAGGTCGATTTTTAGGGTTGCCTTCTATTGCAATCTCATTAGAAGGGCCTAAGTGTCTGCATTACGATACGGCTGCACAAGTTGCAAAAATGCTCGTTCTGAATTTGAATAAAGATCCATTACCCAGAGATACTATTTTAAATGTGAATGTGCCCGATTTACCTTTATCTGAAATACGTGGTTTTCAAGTCACTCGTTTGGGAACACGCCATGTTGCAGAACCCACTATTCAAACAAAGGATCCACGCGGTCGAAAAATTTTCTGGATTGGTCAGCCAGGTCCTGAAGAAGATGCGGGCCCAGGTACGGATTTTTATGCTGTAAATATGGGTTATGTGTCCATTACACCTTTGCATCTGGATTTGACTCATTATAAAGTGTTTGATCAATTGTCAGGATGGATAAAAACACTCGAAATTGGATAGGGACATGCGAATACTTTTTTTTATTATAATGATGGCGTGTTGTTTAACGGCTTGCAGCGATGACGTCACTTATGCGCCAGTCATGGATGTTGCGACAATTGAACGCGTGCCTAAAAATGGCATACATCTTGTTTCACCTGGCGAATCACTTTATACCATCGCTTGGCGTTATGGTTTAGATTATCGTTATATTGCTCGACTCAATCACTTGTCACAACCCTATCATCTAGTTGTAGGCCAAACACTTTATTTACGCGGCAATCTATTACGCATACGCACTAAAGAAATGATGCCAAGACAGCCAATGCAGAAAACACCGATTTCATTACAACCCATTCATAAAATGCACTCACCTATTTTAGTTGAGCATGAATCTAATGCACCCGTGAGCCAATGGCGTTGGCCAGCGCGAGGTCCCGTCACAGGTGTTTATTCTTCATTGAATAAAGGCATTAATATTGCTGGGCATTTGGGTGATCCTGTTTATGCAACAGCGGCTGGACAAATTGTTTATAGCGGTAGTCGGTTACGTGGTTATGGTAATTTAATCATTATCAAGCACAATAATACGTACCTCTCTGCATATGCGCATAATAAAGCGATTTTGGTCAAAGAAGGTGACTGGGTTAACGCAGGCCAGAAGATTGCTGAAATGGGAAGCACAGGGTCTCAAAATGTCATGCTGCACTTCGAAATCCGACGTAGCGGCCAACCAACGAATCCTCTCAAGTATTTGGCTCATACGTAATTGTCCCTTGCTGCATAAATCGGAAATCCCCAACCCTCTCCTCCATGAACTAGGGTATGCACACAAGTCCCCTCCTTTGAAAAAGGAGGGTTAGGGAGGATTTATATAAAACATTTTTTCTGATGCTGCTTAATATTTGAAAATGATTTTTATATAAAATCCCTCCTAACCTCCCTTTTCCAAAGGGAGGGACTACTTGTGTGCATACCCTAGCCTCCATGAAAAGCATGGAAGAGAGGGAGAGGGCTCGATTTATGTAACTACGCCATGACAAATCCCTTTGCTGCACTCCTTCATTAGAATCAGTATAATGAAGATGCATCCAGCTGTTTTTGGGGTTATTTTAATGCCAAAAAAGAGCAATAAGAAGGATTTAAAGCCAAATTCTTCCGTTGAGAAAACGAAAAAAAATGAAGTCTCACTCGATGCAGACGAGGAAGATTTTGTTGAAATAAAAGAAAGTGTTTCTCTGGAGCCAGAAAATCAAATAAAACCGGTTAAAGAAGAACCTCCGCACCCTTACATAAAACCAGTAGACCTTCCAAGAGCCGCAGACCCTACGCAAATTTATCTCAGTGAGATTGGTTATTCTCCTTTACTGACAGCAGAAGAAGAAATTCATTACACGCGTCTTGCACAAAAAGGTGATATGAAAGGCCGTGCTAAAATGATTGAAAGCAATCTTCGTTTAGTCGTCAAAATTGCCCGTCGTTATTACAATCGTGGACTCGAATTTCTCGATCTTGTTGAAGAAGGAAATTTAGGTTTATTACGCGCTGTTGAAAAATTTGATCCTGAGCGCGGATTTCGTTTTTCAACTTACGCAACGTGGTGGATTCGTCAAACGATTGAGCGTGCCATCATGAATCAGACACGAACGATTCGTTTGCCTATTCATGTGGTCAGAGAATTAAATATGTATCTAAGTACAGCGCGTGAATTAATGAAAGTGCAAGAACGCGAGCCATCTTATAAAGATATTGCTGAAGCATTAAATAAACCCATAGAAAATGTAAAAGACATGATGGAATTGAATGAACGTGTCATTTCGCTGGATACCATCACAACGACTGACCCTAATTCAGGACAAGGTCGACCGTTGCTCGATGCGCTTGCTGATAAACATAAGACTGATCCGGCAGAGTTGTTAGCGGATGAACGTCTAACAGAAAATCTGAATGATTGCTTACAACAACTCAATGAAAAACAGCGTGATGTGTTATGCCGTCGATTTGGTTTAGCTGGATATGATCGACAAACATTAGAAGAAGTGGGTGAAGCCATTGGTTTAACTCGCGAGCGCGTACGGCAAATACAATTGAACGGATTGAAAATACTGCGTGAAATCATGTCTAAACGCGGAATTACGAAAGAAGGTTAATGTCATTTCTCCGATTTGTCTTATGTCTATTCGTTATGTTTTACCCATTCTGCGTCTTGCAAATAACCCACGCACTGAGGTAAGTCCTAATCGGAATAATGCTAAATAATTTTTAGCTAAAGCCGGACGAGCAAAATGCCAATCAATAAATTCTTAAAAGTTCTTAAATACTTTAAGAACTTAGGCTAAAAGCGACCGTCCATTTCTTTACGCTAAAATATAAAAACTTCAATACAATCATCAGGTTAAGATATGTTTCCCAGCTTGGGGTAACTGTTCAGCGGTTGCCACAGATCTAATCGTGAACGCGCCCGATTGCGAGCCCGTTTGCGTTTTTTCTTAGATTTTATCAAAAGTTTTCGCCATTTTAGTTAACATTGCAACTATTCGCATTAACAATTCTCTCGATTTTGAATAATTCCTTTCGTCGATAATATTTAGGCGCTGGCAGATATCAAATCTGCCAGCGCACTCTGTGGCCGATCTTCTTGCCATTCTATAAAATCTGATTTTTTCATATGAGGAAAATTCTCCAGCACCTTCTGCAATATTAAGCGGAACAGAAGTGCCAGCGCGTTGCAGTTGATCTGCGAGATATGCTCTACCACGCGGTAGATTTTCTACGACGGAATTAATCTTTGCAGAATAAGAAGTTATCTTTTAGCGTGTCAAAAGCACAATATAACAATGACAGAAGCATTAGAATTGTTATTTCAAGGCAAAATGCTTACGTTTATGGTGGATTAGAATTTGGAGAAAAAACGCAAACGGGCTCGCAATCGGGCGCGTTCACGATTAGATCTGTGGCAACCGCTGAACAGTTACCAGGCGAGGTAATTATTCAGATTGGTATTTACCTGCAATTTGTGAATTGGGATATGATTCTTTAAATATTGGTAATGGATGCGGCACATTCGGTTCACCGACATTTCAAAACGTGCAATCCAACTTAGTCGACACTAATATTGTTTCGTTGTCAGGTACTTATTGCTCCTCAACTGAATATACCAAATTGCTTGGCAATCCTACTGATGATGCATGGGTGCAAACATTTGGCGTAGTAAGACACACGAAGTGATCATGTAGCTTTTCTTCGTAATTCAGTCCGTGAACTTGTATCAACTAACACGGGCGAGCTCACTTTTGCTTCTGCCCCTTTGGTGGGCGTCATAGGTGCAATAGTTGGAAATAAACTATTTGCGACATGAGCAGCTGCGAGTCTTGCTCTTGTTGTTTCTGTTGTAGGCTTAACTTTTTCGAGCGCTTTTTCTTGATCTTGCATTTCTTTTGCAGAAGCATCTAATTTTTGCAATACTTCTTCAATATTTATATCTTTAAAAATGTTATTAAAATCTAATTTATGAGCAGCAAATTCTTCAAAATCAAATTGGGGAATATTTTTTACTTTTAAGTAAGGAAATTTACCTGGATTAAATTTAGGTGTGCCACCCGATGTATCAACAAGACAAGACTGTAATGCTGTATCGGTCATCATCTTGGGTATCATCAACTGGATGAACTTAATATAATGTTCGGGATTATTGTAATAGTTTAAAGGAATAGGTTCTTTAAGCAAATCTCGATCTTCCATTGCAGCAATAAATAATCTAATCACATAGGTTCTATCATTCGCACTTTTACATCCCGTACTAGATAACATACCCATAATGTGTTGAAACGCTGCAAAGTAAGTGTTAAAAAGCGCAGCTGCTTGAGGATCAATATACTGCTTTAAATCTTCGATCTCCGTATAATACAAATCATCCAAATAAGCTTTATAAACATAAGCGATGATATGCAACAATTGTTCTTCTGCTTTTTCTTTGCGATCATTATAAATACCTGCAATATAAGGTTTCACAGATTGTCTTAAATCGTGTCTAAAACTAGTTTCATCATCAACAAACATTTTTTCATTTTTAAATTCTTTATCAGCAGCGGCTTGTTTTGTAATAGATGATTCTTTAGCTAGTTCTATAGCAGCTAGATCCTTGGCCTCTTTATAAGTTTGTTTAATAGATTGATCTAATTGACCCTCAGCATAAAAAATGGCTGCATCATATTTTAAAACATCAACCAAAGTCAGTTTTGCTGCAAGATCACGCTGGTTAAATCCTACTTCCTCTAAAAGATTATATAATCGTTTAGGCACATGTAACCTATAAACTTGACCATTGACTGTACTTGTGAAATTCCCATCAGCATCTTTTTTCTTATTTAAATTAGCTAAAACAGAGCTTAATTCATTATAATCAGCAAATCTGTAGGTTTCCTTTTCATCACCTTTACAAAAGAATTGACGAAGTTTGAATGCAGCTAAAATATCTTTTTCATTTTCAAGAGCTCCAGTAAATTCTTTCTTAAACATAGCTATCCAATTAGTTTTCTCTGTTGAAAGAATTTCTGTAACATCACTCTCTATCTTTTTTTCTTCACTTGTTGATTCATATTTAAAATAGGTTGGCATCTTTGGAAAATGATCCGCAATTTGATATGGTTCTAAGCTCTCATAATCTAGATTGCTTTGTAATTGTGTCAGGAGTTGGCTTTGTTTTAAATATTCAATAGCCTTCATAATATTCTTTCTATTTTTTTTCCAATGTTTATTTCTTTGCGCTTCTTCAGTATAAGTTAATTTGTGAATATCTTGATATTGTGCATTTACATGGCCTTCAAATTTTCCAATCAATAATTTTACAATTTTTAATTGTGCGGTAGCATTGTCAACTTCAGCTTTATTTAAAGATGTTTTTTCTATTTTTTTCCAATCATCATATAATTTTACAATTTGAGAAAAATCAATATAGACTTTATCATCTGTTTGGCCTGGTTGTTTAAATTGTTGAAGCAATGCGTCTATTTTTGGTAATTTAGATCGATGGGAAAACTTTACATTCAGAATAGTTCTTTTTATTTTTAAATCAGCGATAGAAATACGTGGATCAAACTTTTCCTTTGAAACATGACTATCAAGTTCGGGAGGACAAACCATTTTAAGTTTATCTAACATTTCTTTATCTACAGCTTGTGCATCGATGGGATAGAATGGTTTTTCTCTTGCAAAAACATCCGTTGCGTGCATGTATGCTGTGCGATTTTCCGCATCCTGAGTACTCGATCCCCAGCCTACGTGCATTGCCGCTAATTTATTAATACCCGCATTAAACACTGACGCTGTTACCTTTACGCTAACAGTAGTGCCATCATCTAAAGCAACTTGAATTCGAGCATTATTTAATAAATGCATTGTGGTGACGATATAACTATAGGTTTTAGCCTGTTGTTCATCGTTTCCAAAATTAGTTGTTAAAAGTAAATAATTCCAATCGATCTCCATTTCTTGATTTGTAGGCGCACCTCCATGTACTCGCATTTTGACAATCAGCTCGATAACTTCCTTCGCATTTTTATAAGTATCAACTAAAATTTTATTATGAGTACTATGTACCAACGATATAACGCCTGTTATCATCGAATCAATTGGAGCTAGTGACGCATGTTTTACGAATGAAGTACTGACTTCGAATGGTCTATAACGCTTATCTGTAAATCTTCCTTCATATACCAAACTTAAATTTGGACATCGATCTCCAGCTAAACCTGCTGTTCGATCATGTGCAGTAATTGATGCGCCGCTATCATAAGAAAATTGTTGGGTTTCACAATTAAAAGTTAACATCGAAAAGGAAGGTCGATAATTTTCGACTGTGTGGGATAATGCTTTTGAAAAATCGATGATAGTCATCGGTGATGGCGTATTTTTTTTATATTCTCTATGTAAAACAGCTAACGTATTTACTAGCATGTCATGCATCAGGATTTTTGTTTTTGCTGTAAAATCACCGCCACTCTCAACAATTTCCTTCATACGACTTTCAATCATAAGATTTTTAATTATGGCATCTTCATCAATCACTAATGAAAATGGCGGGTGTTTGGCCGCTTCACAAAATGCATGAATTTGCAGACGGATCATATATTGGATAGGTGGTGCTTTTATAAAACCCGGCTTGTACACATGTATCATGATTCCTTTTTCCAAATGATCTGGAAATTTTTCTAAAAGAGCGTCTATTTTTTCTTTAGGTAATTTTTTATCGATTAATCTTTCCTTGGTTACAAAAATCGTTGCTATGCCTTGGGCATCATATTTTTCCATGCCTTTTTCTTCATGGTCTTTTTCATCTAATTCATTTAATTCTTTCACATAAAGGTTATATAAGCTCTTGATCCCAGCCGCGACTTTTTCTTCGGATGTGAGTTGATCTTTTCTCGCTGATTTATGTGGAGTGGTTGTTTGAGATGAAGATGGAAGATGAAATATGGCTTGCTTAACTTCAGCTTCTGTTTTCGTTTCTTTTGGTTGTTCTGATGATTTGGGATCGCGCGGAGTGAACATAACCACTCTCCGATATTTATCAGGTCTTATAGTATGTTAATTATATGACATCCTGGAAAAAACAGCTTTATATTGAAATGCGGGAATAGATAACTTATTGAGTATAAAGAATTTTATATTTAAGCTATTTTTTATTCCTTTTAGCGATAGAAGTCGATCCACCCCACGGTGATGGTTTTTGGATTACCGTCGAAGAATGGTTTGGGCAGCGTGAGTTTGAAATAGCCGTTTTTTAGCGACAGTTTTGTGGCTGCTATGCCATCGTCACTCAACAGTTGAATGTCGATCCACCAGGAATTTTTCTCGCTTAGGAGCGCTTTGTCCTTGCTTAGGTGGAACATAGGTTTTCCGTCTTTGATGAACATCTCTGCATTGAGCGTGACAGTGCCGTTGGATAGTCGGAGGTTTTCCAGGCTCTTCAGATGCAGTTTGAGTACGACAGTGTTGGGCCAATTGTTTTCTTGCCGCTCGATGACAGCTTGGCTGATGCCGGACGGACTTTTAATGACGAAGGTGGTTTTGTCCTTGTCAGTCTGGACTTTTACAGTGTCATCCGACTTTTTAAGGGTGATATTGAACTTGCTTAACTGCTGTGTCGCAGCAGCGGCGTAGCTCGTAAGACAAAGTGCGAGGAAAATGCTACAGAGTAGTTTCATAAAAATCTCCCTATGAAAAAGATCGCCCATCTATATTTGCTGCTGCTGCTGAAGAAGTAGTTACATTGTCTTCAGTGGTGCTTGCATTTTGTTGCACCATGCATCGATAATATGGCTGACATTATACATGGATTCTTTTTTCTTTTCATACTTATGATAAATATTAAAATACCCAAAATTATAAAATTAAATAATCACCAGCTTATTAATGCTGCATCGCATTTGCCGTCTAATGGCAAGTTAGCAGTATCGGATAATAATTTGGTTTATCTCGATATAGATGATGCATACATTCATCAATTATTTCCGTTATTGCAAAATCTACAAATTAAAAAACCCAATTATTTTGGAAAAAAATCAGCAGGTGCTCATATCACTGTTATTTATCCTGAAGAAAATAAAAAAATTAATGAAGATGATTTAAATCAGGAGCATCACTTTATCGTTAAAGAAATGGTAACCGCAGAAATTGGGTTAAAAACTTATTATGTTATTTTGGTAGATTGTCCTTCTTTGCTTAAATTACGTAGGCGTTATGGATTATCTGATAAGTTGTGTTTTAAAGGTTATTCTATAGGATTTCATATAACTATTGGAGTTTCATAATTTTTCTAATAAGTTTTCTAAGTAAGCGAGATAATCATTTACGATTTTCTCTTTTTGAGCGTCTTCTAAATTAAATGCAGAATAGGTAACAAATGGCGCAAGTGTTTTAATGCCAACAAAACGTAAAGTGTGATGAATATGATGTAGAAATGTGTCGATCGTAGCTTGATGTAGTCCATCTGTTTGATAGGCTGATTCCGGCGATTGTGTGGTCACAACTAACGAAGCGGTTTTACCTTTTAATAGGCCATCATTAAATATCTTTCCAGCATCATAGGCGAATCCTTTTACGAGTACACGATCAAACCATCCCTTTAAAATAGCGGGCGTGGAAAACCACCATAAAGGAAACTGAAAAATAATATGATCTGCCCATGTAATTTTAGTCAGTTCAGAGTTGATATCGACAGATAATTTTTGATTTTTATATGCATCCTGCTGAGCTAGAAAATAGTGTGAATTCATTTCTGCTTCATTTAAATTAAAATCATTCCAATCTGCAATTGCTTTAAAATGATCTGCATATAAATTAGAAAATTTGACATTAGGATTAAGTTTAATAAATAAATCCAAGGCATGCTGTTTTAGCATGCCATTGAATGACGATGGATTGGGGTGTGCATATACATATAAAATATTCATTACATCAGCTCAATAAATCTAGCAAAGGTTTACGGGCTTCTGGTCCATAAGCAACACTTCCAACTGGAACTTGACCTTGAATGGCCTCTGATACTTTTGCAATCCATAGCGGGCCAAAACCGCCGCACAACTCAATCATTTGAGCACCGTTCGCAATCGCTTCTTTTGCAACTGCAATCACTTGCTCTTTATGATGAAAATCAATTCCAATGGTGGTGAAAGTTAATTTTTCAGTTTTTATCACAGAAAAATGTTGTTTAGGGTTAAGTTCAGGCCCTAAGAAAATATAAGCAAAATTATTAAATTTCATGATATCGCATCTCCTAGTAACAACGGAAATTATACCCGATTTTAGAGCAATATGATTGTCGTTCTTCAGATTTCCTTAAGGTATTGCCTTTATTCTCGCGGGCTTACTAATAATTAAAAGAGGAATGCCTAATGTTTGCTAGAACAGAAAAACCAAAATTTTCAAAAGTTAAGGCCGTCAGTGTATCCGGCGGTGTCGTTTTAGGTGTAGGTCTTGTTGGTTTTTATTATACCCAAATAGCAACAATTGCCGCTGTTGATAAAATTATTGAACTGGATAAGTTACATCATGCAAATGATTTAGCAGTTGTAGATTCTAAGGGAGCAACATTTAATTATCATCACGAGATACATCGTCGCCACGGAACGATCCCGGAACAGTCCACTACCTGTTTTGCAAGTCGTCAAGTGCTTGGAGGACGAGCTACCCCAGGTCTTTTCAAGTTATCAAATCCCAATACAGGCACTCAAGAAGTTGTTATAGATGCAAATCCGCTTGAAGCGAGTTTGCAATGCTTCGCAACAACACTAGCTAAGGCTGCAGATTTTTTAAGCGCGGAACGACAAACATTTTTGAATATGCAGCTGCAAGCTGTTGTTAACAAACAATCAGAGGGGCTAACTGCTGAAGGTAAGTTAAAGCTTGCAATAATGATCAACAATGCACACGTTTACTCGAGAAAAGGCAACCCGCAGAGTTATGGAAATTTCAAGCCGGGCAGTGGATATGTGGAATTAAATAGGCCCTCGATGTTCGGTTCAGCGAGTGTAAATTTCTATTCCGGACATAATTATACAGAGACGCAGTTGCAACAGGGCGCGAATAATTTTATCAAGACTTTAATTGATCAGTTATCACCGCGCATGCGATTGATTGATCCGAAACCTGCGGCGACAGCGCCTGGTTTGTTGAGAAGATAATGATGAATAAAGGGTCAAATACGTAGGAATATTTGACCTTTTCCTCTTAAAATGTTTTTCTATAGCGTACAGCTTGTATGGTGCTATTTTTGATATGAATAAACATTCTTCCCATTTCACATTTAAGTCACCAGTTGAATCACAACGCGAGCTTATTCATAAGTGGTTGCGACAAGATTATATCAGCGAGTGGATTCATGGGCAGGGGTTGCAAAATACGCTTACGGGATTAGAAAAATTTTTTCAATATCAAGCTGAAGGTAAAGAGTTAAACCACAAGACTGACATTACCCAACATTGGGTTGGTTATGATGGTAATACGCCTTTTGTTTACCTGTTGACCTCGAATGTTTTTAAGCAAAATGGAAATGAGTATGCAAAATATAGCGAAACGGAAGGGTTAGCTATTACGTTGGATATTTTTATTTGTGATCCATGCTATATAGGAAAAGGGTTGGCATCTGATGTTATTCGGCAGTTTTTAATAGATCATTTTTCAGATATCACTGAAGTGTTTATTGACCCAGAAAAGCAAAACGAGAAAGCAATTCATGTTTATCAGAAAGTAGGCTTTCGTATTGTTGGTGAATTTATTGCAGCTTGGCATCCTGTTCCTCATTATATTATGAGGCTTGATATGAAAGACCTTGCTTGATTCATAATGCCAAAAGCCAATCCTCATTATTATGAACTAATTGATTTCACTAAAATTATTTAAATTATTTAGTCGATGCTATACTTTATAAAGTGACGTTTTATTATCTGCCATTTTTAATTCAATTCAGGGCTGTGGTTATGACGTTAAATATGAAGTCGCAGTATCAACAGGATAATTTCACAAGGCTCACAAAAAATATCGAACTGTTAAATCAGATTATTAGGACACAAGCGTGTTTGACTCAAGTGGATTTTAATTTACAAATGTTTATGCAACTTGTTGCTGAACAAATGCATATACTCACTCCGGCGACAGGAGCTGTTGTTGAGTTAGTTGATGGAGATGATATGGTTTATCGAGCTGTCACGGGATCTGTTTCAGCGCATCTCGGACTCCGATTAAAAAGAGAAAATAGTATTTCTGGATTATGTGTGAAAAATAATACTGTACTCAAATCGGATGATACTGAAATCGATCAACGAGTAAATCGCGATGCTTGCCGAAAAGTTCAAGCTCGCTCATTAGTTGTTGCGCCATTGATACATAAAAACCAAGCTGTTGGTGTTTTAAAGATACTTTCGAACAATCCAGACGCGTTCAGTGATGAAGATGTCATGACTTTACAATTAATGGCTGGCTTCATTGCATCGGGCTTAATGCATCAATTACTTTATGAAACAAACGAAAATTTGTTAGTAGAGCGTACAGCAGCGTTACATGAATTAGAAATAGCACAAAATCGCCTTTATCATCTAGCGCATTATGATTATTTAACGGATCTTGCCAACCGCAGTACATTTTATGAAAAATTAAATGAAGTATTTTCCAGGTCAGAACGAAGTGAACCTTATATTGCATTAATGTACCTGGATATTGATCATTTCAAAAATGTTAATGACACTCTAGGGCATAATGTCGGTGATGAATTACTCAAAGCGTTTGCTAAGCGTTTAAAACAATCGACTCGTGATTCTGATCTTATTGCGAGATTGGGTGGTGATGAATTTATTTTATTATTAAATAAATTGAAAAAATCAGATGATGCTATTCAAATAGCACAAAAAATTATGAAAGAAATGCAAGAGCCATTTCTCTTGAATAATGAAAAAGTGAAGATCTCAACAAGTATAGGAGTTACTTTTTATCAGGGTGAGCTCATTTCAATGAGTGAATTGATTAAGCAAGCAGATGAAGCGCTTTATCTTGCAAAACAGGCGGGTCGAAGTACATATAGAGTTTATTTTAACAGCGAATAATTCACATATCCAAATAACCTCATTAAACATTTTATGAAATGTTTAATGAGGTTTGATACGATCATTGATTAAGAACGACACCGGCATTCCCATTTGGCGCGCTGACATCAACGTTGCCCTTAAACTTTAATGATACGGGACTGGCGATTTCCACTAAACCACCATCACCGCTTATTGGTCCACCTTTAGCATAAATCGAACCTTTAAAATTTGTTTTTGTATTAGACCAGAGTACAACCTCACCACCCATTCCTGAATTTGTTGCCGATGCATTTATTGAACTTCCACGCATCATCGTGAGTGTGATTGCGTTAGGCTGAGGGCCTGCGCCATGTAAACCACCGCCAATGAATACATTACCTCCTTGTGAATCAGCCGTTGCATTAATCAAACTATGTGACTCTAGAGTAATATGATTACCTAACACTTCAGCTTGACCGCCAGTGGTACCACTTCCATTTGCAGAAACATTTACTTTGCCATCAAGTTCTGTATTCACTGCATAAAGTGTAATGTTGCCTCCAGTGTTGCCGTCACCAATTGCTGCAGCTTTCAAGATACCGTTTCTATCAACATCAATATTGTTTGTCATCTGAGCGCCAGATACATTAGGATTACTGCCTAATAATATGGTTCCACCTGTTACTCCCATTCCCTTTGCGGAAGCATTTAATTTGCCATCCACATTGATATTTTTTGCATATAACGTAATTTGACCGCCGGTGCCTCCATCACCTATTGCCACCGCTTTCAACACGCTCCTTTTATCAATGTCTATATGGTTAGTCACTGGACCATTAGAATTGCTGCCTAACACTATCAAACCTCCTGTTGCACCGAGTCCATTTGCACTTGCATTGAGAATGGCATGCTTTTCAATATCAATATTAGCACCCGCAATATTAATGGTACCGCCTGTACCGCCACTTGAATTCACAACGGTTCTGAGCTTACCAGAAATGGTCGTGTCATTACCTTGAATGAAAATATTGCCGCCGCTAGCACCTGTTAACGATGTTGCAGAAGTATCTAACAGGCTACCTCGATCAATATCAATAAACTTCGCATTGGTTAGCACGCTACCATTTTGAGCGCCTGCAATAATGATATTGCCGCCAGTACTATCGCCGCGCACGTTGAGCAGCGCTCGTGATTCTATATCAACTGATTGAGCTAATATTTTTATCGTACCGCCTGTCGATCCAGGTGTGTTACCTTCAGCAATTAATTTACCTTTCACGTTTATTGCACCATTATTCGCACTCAATATAATTTCACCATTTTGTTGCGACACAGAGTTGGCTACAACAACACCGTTCATATTAATCGCATTATCCAGTACGCATTTTGCAGCATTTACACTTACGAGAACGGATCCTGCTCTCGCGATAATGGAACCATTATTGGTTATATTGGCATGCTTACCTTCTTGATCAATTGTAAAATTGATTAATTGGTCACCATTAAAATCCAATGTAAATTTTCCGCCAGAAGCGAGTAAAACGGTGCCGAAATTTGCGACAATCTTGCCGTCGTTCCTCACACCATCACCAAGAAAAGCGACCAAGCCATAATCTGCTGTTTTAATTGTGCCTGAATTTATAATTCCTCCATCTCGATTTGATGCTTGATCGAATATATATTTATTATTAAGAAAATTTGCATTTGTAATATCCGCTGTCGACGCGATTAAACCACCCACATTGACTTGCGAACCTGGACCAAAGAAAACTCCCGATCCATTAACCAGTATCACTTTGCCTGTTGCCGTTAAAACACCAAAAATTTGAGAAGGGCCTTGATTCGGATTAATACGGTTTAAAGCAACACCACCCGCCGGTTGTATAAAATGCGTTTGCTCATTCGAGCGAATATTAAAACTATTCCATTGCAAAATGGCTTTTTGGCTAGTTTGATTAATCGTTGTAGTATTGGGTGCTTGAGTAACCGTTGCGCTACCCGATGTCACACCACTCAAGCTAGGATTTGCAAGCGTCACACTCGTGGCAGTTAAAGAAGATATAAAAACAAGTAGATACCTGGAAATGTTTTTGAAAATATCGAGAGTCATAAAATATTCCCCTTAATATTTCCAATCCATGGAATAATTGTGAAGTATATAATTCTTATTTTATGCTTATCAAAATGAAATAAACGGCGTATAATCGCGCTTAATCTGCAAAAAACTAATAAGCTGATTTAACTCAAGAAGTTCTTTTTTCCTGCCTGTATCAACGAGAATAAATTTTTAAATATCGTCTATTCTAAACAGACTCTACTATAACTTAAATTTTTTACCTTTCTGAGTTTCTTCAATGTATGCATTCGTTGCATCAACTGTTGTTGACACAGCGAGTATACTGCTAGCGATATAGGCGGTTCGCCAAAATAATCCGGGATAAAATCCATATAGGCTATTTTTTTTAAAAATTTCTTTGATTGCTTTCGGAGTTGAAGATATACCATTGGCACCCATAAATGTTGCTGTTGTATCAGCTGGGTGAGAGACAAATGCAGCGAAGCTACCCGCAATTAGACTTGCTAAAAAATGCGCTTGATAAGCAGAAAATTCACATTTCTTGATAAGATATTCTTTAGCTTTCGGCACTCCACAAAATGCGCCGATAGAAAATATTCCATCTCCGATCGAATTAGGAGTGAATCCAAAATATAATCTCTTCCATCCACCTTGCGCGCGCAGTGCTTGGAATGCGTTTCTGGATGTGAGTGTAGGGTTTAGTTTTCGTTGAGCAAGGATATTGGTTAATGGGGTGGTTAATATACCGCTTAAAAAACCACTTAAAACACCGCCTGCAACAGCGCTTTTCATATCGTAGGATTTATCTTTTGGTAAGAAAGATTGAGATGCGTTTGTAATACCATACATAACGGCTGTTGATGGAATGATGACAGCGCCATAAATCAGTGCACCTTGATAGCTGCGAAATAGGCTGAAACAAGGTGTTATTTTTGTAGTTTGTATTTGTTCGTGAATTTTTCTTCCAAAAAAAGGATAACAAAAAACTACATCAGCTACACCACCTAGAGCTCCGGCTGCGGCACCATTACAAAAGTCTTTATAGGGATTTTTTACTTCTCGAGAATTCGACATGATCATTCCATTGCGCATTTATTTCGAGAGCTTATTCTAAAGCACATGTCTCATATAATCTAGTTAACCTGGTTGCAATGTTAACGGAATGCTGCTGCCGACCGCAGGTGCTGATTTCATAAATGTACTTCCTTGCTGTCCGTTATAAACATAACCAACATCATAACCAGTCACGACTGATTTTTTAAAATAGTGTGTATGGCAAACGGGTACGATGACTGTTTCTTCATGCGGAGGAGGGGGTTGATTCATATTGCCTTCAACATTATTGCCAGCTAATGCACCGAGTACCACGCCACCAATCGTTGCAGCGGTTCTTCCACGACCTTGACCTACTTGATTACCTAACGCGCCACCTGCTAAACCACCGACGATTGCACCCATGCCTGATGTTCCACCACTCTCACCGGGAGGCGGTCCGACTAGCACGGTGCGAGGCCTGTGATGGCAAACACGTTCAGGATAAGTATGGACAGAGTAACGAGGGTGAACACTAATGACTTCTGCCATGGTTGATGTCACAGGTTGAGGTGTCGCTACAGCAGCAGGTTGAGGTGCAGGTGCTTCCGATGCAGGTGCTTGTGCAATAGTAGGTGCAGTTACAGTGGATGTAGGTTCTGCTTTAGTCAATTTTAATATCAGGACCGCGATGAGTGCACCTATGCCAACTAACCCGATCGCGCCTAAGGTTAATAACATGCCTTTTTTTGCTTCTTGATGCATACCGTCTCCAAGTCGTTTTAATAGTGAAAAATTGATCACAAGTTTACCAAGAATGTATTATAAAGGTCAAATTATACTCCTACTATGTACCGATATAATCACGCTTCCCGATTTCAACCCTATTGCTTCGCAAAATGTCATAAGCCGTCGTGACATGAAAGAAAAAATGTGGAAGTCCATAATGCAACAGATAGTGTTTCCCTAAGAATTTTTTCTCTTTTGGCATACCAGCCTGTGTAACAATCTCATGCTCTTCACTGCCATCGATTTGTCAGGATGACAGTAACGTTTTATGTAGGCTGTGAAGCGAGTAGATCTGGAAGCTCACGCCAAGAATGAAAAAAATCTTTTGCACCTTTATCTTTTAATTTTTTCGCCATCTCCAGCGCATTATTTGCAAATCCTAAAAAACCAAATGTAACGATTCCAGCCGCAACGGACGCAGTGACGCCAGTTGTGCTGTCCTCTACCGCAAAACAATGTTCTGGTGTGGTGCCCAATTGTTCCATTGCACGTAAGTAAACATCAGGTTTTGGTTTTTGTTTATCACCGGCTTCAAAAAATGCGGTACCAAAAAAACGAGCTAATCGATCACCTTGACCATTGGTTGCATAACGCATCGCGGCTAATCCGCGTTGAATAGGATTATTCGAAACAAATGCAAATTTGTAGCCGATTTTTTGTAAATCCTCTAGCGTTTCAACCAAATCATCGGCCATCTTAATGCCCGTATTCTGAAACAGCTGCAAGATTTTCCATTCACGATCTTCATAAAGCACTGAATAATCAACTTCAATTCCAAAATGCTTGGACAAGTTATGACATAGACTTTCCCTAGCTTGGCCATGAAAGTATTTATTAAAATCCTCATACGTTAAGTGAGAACCAATTTGGTCCGCATAAAGGTCATTAAAACGTTTAATAAGTGAGGGGACTGCTAAATGTTCAGTTTCCATTTGAGAGTTATCAAAATCGAGAAGTAACCATGTTTGTGTCATTGTTCTGTCCTAAAAGTAAAATTTGTTTTTCTTTAAATCCTCGCGGTATTGTGTATAATTCCCCCACTTATTTTTTAAGAGATAAAACGATGCCTATTATAACTAAAAGCGTGGAAAAAACAGAAGAAGAAAAACCTATATTTACCAAGCACCCTTCAACCTCCTCTGTATTGTTTAAAGAGGCTCCCTTGAAAGCGGTAGACTGCTTATCAGCAGAAGAAAAAAATTATTTCAAACTATGGAATAGAGAAGAAACCGAAAGATTATTAAAAGGGTGTAATAAGACTTGTGTAGTGATTCGACCCTCATCAGTGGGCGAATCTTATCTTGCAGTAACCTGTTACCTAGCGCCTTCCCAATTTACAAGCGATCACAAATTTACCCATTATTTACTTAAGGCAATAGATAAAGGAACTCATCGGTTTTCCCTAATGATGGATAATGAAATGAAATCGTGGATGCCCATCACTGACACGTTTCTTCCAATTCATTTCACTGAGATACTAAACAATGAGATGCGAGATTTGGTAAGACAATCTCATCAACCAAAAACCATGTCGCCACAAAAATAAAAACCCGTGCGAAAGCGCGGGAAAATTAAATATCAAATGAAAAAAGGAATATACAATGATCATAAGAGAAAAAGCCTGGAAATTTGCTCATGAATGGTTGGACGCCTGGAATAAACATGATGTTGACTTGATTATGAAACACTATGCAGATTCCATCGAGTTTTGTTCCCCTGTGGTGCAGAAGGTGTTAGGTGATCCCAGGGGCATTGTTCAAGGCATAGATAATCTTCGCGATTATTTTTCACGTCAATTAAAAAAATTTTCAACCTTACATTTTCAACTACTTGATGTGTTTGCTTCTCCTCAAAGTATCGTTTTGTATTATAAAATAAATCGTGGATTATTAGCCGCTGAAGTCATGATTCTCGATTCTGATATGAAAGCAATTAAAGTTTATGCCAATTACGACAAAGATGACGTAGGTTAATTAAACAAAAACAATATTTTGATTTAAATATGAGCTAGTAAATGGTAGGCTATGGCCTGATTTAAATTATAATGCTAGCTAGGTATTCATGAACTCCCCAAAATCTAATGATCAATCCACTGAATCTTTCTCTTCTTTACCATTGCGTGAAACGTTATTGACTAACTTGTCCTCTCTGGGCTATGAAGCAATGACACCCATTCAAGCGAAAAGTCTTCCTATGATGCTGGAAGGTGAAGATATTATTGCGAAAGCAAAAACGGGAAGTGGCAAAACAGCTGCTTTTGGTCTTTGTCTTTTAAATAAGTTAAATATTGAAAAGTATTCGATACAAGCTCTTATTCTCTGTCCAACGCGTGAATTAGCAGAACAAGTGAGCCAAGCGTTACGTCAGTTAGCGCGTCTGATGCCAAATATTAAAATTCTAAATCTATCAGGCGGCAGTCCAATGAAGCCGCAATTAGATTCATTGCGGCATGGCGCACACATTATTGTAGGTACGCCGGGACGAATACAAAAGCATTTAGATAAAAAAACATTATCGTTAAATAAATTACACATCTTAGTGTTAGATGAAGCAGATCGAATGCTTGATATGGGTTTTTTGGAGGATATCAAAACCATTATTTCAGTTTGTCCGAAACGTCGACAAACGTTATTCTTTTCTGCAACTTATCCGGCAGAAATAAAAAAACTCAGCAAACAATTCATGCTGAATCCTAAAGAAATCATGATAGAAACAACGCATACTGAATTTGAAATCGAACAACATTTTTATGAAGTGAAGACGTCAGAAAATAAATTTACATTATTAAAAACGCTGTTGCTATTTTACAGACCGAGTTCCACATTAATTTTTTGCAATACCAAGCAAGAAACTACTGATTTAGCCGATAGACTGAATGATATTGGATTTAATGCAATTGCATTAAATGGCGATATGGAGCAGGCAGAACGCGATCAAACGCTGATACGTTTTGTCAATCAAAGTAGCTCAATTCTGATTGCAACCGATGTTGCCGCGAGAGGGCTTGATATAAAAGAATTACCTGCTGTGATTAATTATGATTTAGCTTTTGAAAACGATATTCACACTCATCGTATCGGGCGCACTGGCAGAGCGGGTCACAAAGGATTAGCGTTAAGCTTGGTTCTTCCTGCAGATAGAGAACGTATTGCTGCTATAAAAGAAAATGCAACCAGTGCTTTAAGCTTTGGAAATATGAGTGAATTAACGTTAAGTGATAAAACCATTTTCGTACCTGAAATGGTAACTGTATGCCTTGATGCTGGAAAAAAAGATAAAATTCGGCCTGGCGATATATTAGGTGCTTTAATTAAAGATGCAGGTCTTCCTCTCACTGCGATTGGCAAAATTAATATCGCCCCTCTTTGTTCCTATGTTGCAATACATAAAAATCAGGTAGAGAAAGCATATCGCTATTTGCAAAATGGAAAACTAAAGGGCCGTAAAGTGAATGTGAAGAAGTTGCGTTGAATATACTCAAAATTCATAAATTTAGTGGATGCTGCCGACAATCGTGGCGCCATGACCTCGCATCAGCACAATCATCTCAACAGTTTTAATGGTACATCGCGACTGGTATAACCAAAGGGTGCAAATCATGGGATGGTGTTTTTATATCATTCTCTTTTAAAGAAGAGTAAAAAACGGAATATTCGCCTTTCGCAGCTTCCTCAATATCGAATGTTACTTTTAATTCTTTGCATTTATCTAGAAATGCTTTAGTCACTGCATGAGCTAATTCAGGTTCTGACGTAATAACGCTAATTCGTTGTAATGCTTTTGAATAGTTTTTATTGCGTAATTCACTTAAAAAAGGTCCGAAATCGCTTTCATGATCTCGAAGCATAAAGGCTATCTCTTTAAAGAGTTGATCATGCGCATCTCCCTGAGCTGTAATCGGAGAATGGATTGCGTGAACCAATTTTTCTTCAAATAATTTTTCTCTTACCGCCGTTAAAAAAGGAGATACAATATGTTTTCTTGTTTGAAGGGTTTCAACTATGGGTTGCGATCTTTTTGTGCCTAAAGAAATGTCTTTTGAATGATTTTCAGAGGAATCATTATATTCGTCAATTGTTAGCTCTTCATTTATTAATAAATTTATATCAATTCCATCTTGTAGCGCATCATTGCCACCATGACCTTGATAAAAATCGGTATCTCTTTTTGTATCTCCTCCCAAAACAACAGCGCGACCTTTATGAGAAACAGCCGCTTTTTTAGCTTCTATAAAATTAAGGGTAAAAACAGAAAACTTTAGGTCATCTTTTTTCTGTCCTGTAAGCCCAGGTTTATCACTTTTAGTTATTCTGATATTAAATTCATCTTCATTAAAAACAGCAGCAACACAATGCTTTAAGTATTCAATTCCTAGCAACTTATCATGTGTAAATTTTTCAGCTCGTTCTGGTGAGATATTCATTACTATAGATACCTTCACCTTTTCTGAATTTTCATCAAAGTTTTCAAAGTAAATATAACCGTAATGATTTCCATCAATAACAAGTTCGATTAAATTCTCCATAGGAAAATTTTCTATTGGGCCACCATCTTTCGATTCAACGGAGAAATAAGCAGATGCATGATCTATTTCAGGTCTTTTTTCACTAATCGGTTGAAACTCAATGAAGGGATGTAATAATTTTGCGGTTTCACGTCGATGTCCTTCTGCTAAAACCAAATACTTATCAAACGTGACATCGATATTTTGTTCTTCAAAATCAGTTGGTTGAGGAATGGATGAGTGATCTTCATCTTCATTTTCATTTAAATCTGAGTCAGCCGCTTTAATTTTTGTCTGACGAATGGATAAATGACCCTCATTTAAATCAACTGCTGTAATCTTAGAGTTAAATAAAAAAGTACAATTTGCATTATCAATTTTACTTTTTAAAAAATGTTGAATGTCTTTAATGGCGATATGCGAATTAAGATTCAGTTTTTTAGCAAAGACCTCATCGATATCCGCATCGCAAAGCGATAGTAAAAGCTCTCTACTGTCTGCACTGAGCGCGATAAGCTGCGGACGGATTGCATAATCCAGTTCATCGCGAGATTCAACAACGGCCACTTTTTTCCCGTTTCGAGAGAGTTTCACTGCAGCTGTTAAACCAGCAAGACCTGCTCCTACGATAACAGTATGATAACTCGTTGAATCGTCTCGAGATTCAGAAGGCTGTGTTTGGTTTGATAACATTTTATCACGCGGTTTTATCAAAATTAGTTAGCAATTATACAAAATCAAATGAGAAATAGGTAGATGCCAGTTAAAAAGGTCAGTTTGATATTTCAACTGACCCTTTCAGTGAGTTAACCCGCTTATGAAAACGTAGAAGATGATGATGAACCTGGTTGTGGTGTTGTTGGTGCATTTTCTTCTTTATCTTCCAATGCGTTTCTCAAAAGAGCTCAGTGTATTGCTTTCTTGAAATGTGTTCGTATACTGTAGTTTTAATAATTAAGAGAAGAGGAAAACAGGATGCTTAATTCTAAGTTTAAGAAAGCACTATTTCGTATCATTATAGCTATTCTTATCTTGATGATATCTGTAGCCATTGTTGGCGCTGTGCTTGTTGCGCGAGGTATTATTCCTAATCCTTTTAAATCTGAAGTTTTATTTGGTAAGCCTGTTATCTATCTCTATCCCACGCATACTGAACAAGTCAGCGTAACACTGACCTATGCCGGAACCGTTAATACGGTATACCCCGCGTATAATCAAAAAAATGGTTGGAATATAAATGCTGAACCCAATGGAGATCTTACTGATATCACGACGGGTCAAACCTATTCTTATTTATTTTGGGAAGGTACTAGTACCGATAAAATTCTCACACCAACAGAGGGCTTTGTTGTAAAAGGCAGTGATACAGTTAATTTTTTGCGTGAAAAATTAAGTTATCTTGGCCTAACTCCTAAAGAATATAATGACATGATTGTTTATTGGTTGCCTAAGATGCAACAGAATAATTACAATCTTATCTATTTTGCAGGGACAGATTATACAGAGAAAGCAAAATTGGCAATTGAACCAAAACCTGATTCTCTGTTACGCGTGTTTATGATGTTTAAACCGTTGAGTACACCCATCAATGTACCAGAACAAAAGCTTAATCGATTTGAACGTAAAGGGTTTACTGTTGTTGAGTGGGGCGGGGCACAGATATAATTTAATTTAGGAGTCAATGAAATATTTTGTGCTAAAAAACATTTTTGGTTTTCAAGAAAATTATACAAATGATGAAGCGCATAGACTGGTTATTTCAACCAGATCTGCATTGTTTCATATGCTCGAACCTGATGCGGCACAACATCATGAATCTGAATATACATCTGCTTCGTATATGAGCGCGCATCCTGCCAGGAGGACATTCTAAAGTTGACCTCGTCATTGCGAGCCCCGCACCTTTTGTGGGGTGAAGCAACCGCGCTTACTGCGTAATATGCCAAGACTTCTAATCCTGCACCCTTCCATGGAAAAGCAAAGTTGACAATGTTATCAATAAAGTTGACAATGTCTTTGCTTAAAGTTGACAATAGCTATATAAAATTCATATATTAATTAGGAAGTTGCAAATGACGAAGATACGGGCAAGAGGAGAGGATGTTCGTAAGTTTATTTTGGCTCATGTGGAAAAACATCCTTGTGATATTAGTAAAGTAACCGCTTTGCGCTTTAAAATTACTCGCCAGGCAGTTAATAAGCATCTGCAAAAGCTAGTGGTTGAGAATGCCTTATTAGAAAGTGGATTTACAAGAAATAGAAGTTACAAGCTTGCTGCAATACTCGAGTGGAAGAAATCTTACAAGATAATACCAGGACTCGCGGAAGATCTTGTGTGGAGAAATGATATACAAGAAACATTAGGGAAAATGCCGGAAAATGTTCTTGATATTTGGCATTATGGGTTTACTGAAATGTTCAATAATGCAATAGATCACTCTGGCGGCTCTGAGATAATTTTACATGTGAGAAAAACAGCGGTAGGTACAGAAATGCTTATGCTTGATAATGGTTTTGGTATTTTTAAGAAGATTCAAACTACCTTAAATTTATTAGACGAACGTCATGCGCTATTTGAGCTCTCTAAAGGAAAGCTTACTACAGATCCAAAGCGTCATAGTGGTGAGGGAATATTTTTTACATCAAGAATATTTGATTCCTATGATATTTTGTCAGGCGGAGTTTATTTTTCTCATAAATTTGGACATCCAGAAGATTGGATATTAGAAAGGGATGCCTTTGAACTTGGAACAGGGGTGTGGATGAAATTACATAACCATACGTCGCGTTCAGTTAAAAAAATATTTGATCAATATGCCCCTGGAGATGATTATGGATTTAATAAAACAGTTGTGCCGGTAAATCTTGCGAGGTACGGCAGCGACAAATTGATTTCGAGATCTCAAGCAAAGCGTCTTCTGGCGCGAGTGGAATTATTCAAAATAGTTATATTTGATTTTACAGATGTCGATTTTATTGGTCAGGCATTTGCAGATGAGATTTTTAGGGTATTTGCCGCTGAGCATTCTAATATGGAGCTTACGTTTATTCATGCTAATGTAGAAGTAAGGCGTATGATTGAAAGAGCTAAGTTGGTTAGATGAAGGTAACCGTTTACATATCTTCATAGAATTCACTCCGCAGTTTATAAAAAATATTAGTATAATCAAGTAGTTAAATCTAAAATCCCAGGCGGCGTTTTGGATGCTATTATATGAGTATTACTCTAGCATTTGGTAATCATTATGAAATACGTATCTTTAGCAGTCTGTG
>Ga0207068_1013_pt1:10000-73183 | contig 73183 bp, 66 predicted proteins | sample Alteio_BWMinCont_23_FD_153475 | JGI IMG/M metagenome (GOLD analysis project Ga0207068, IMG submission 153475) | Enriched cells from forest soil in Barre Woods Harvard Forest LTER site, Petersham, Massachusetts, United States -... | ecosystem: Environmental > Terrestrial > Soil >... | reverse complement strand
AGTGAGAATGCAACAAAGCGCTATAAAAATCGCCCAGCTGAAGCGACTGATTCGATAAAAGTACCTCCACACTCAATCGAAGCAGAGCAATCGGTGTTGGGCGGTCTGATGCTGGATAACCGATCTTGGGACCAGATTGCTGATCGATTGCGTGAAGAAGATTTTTATCGGCATGATCATCGACTCATTTTCCGTGTGATGGGCAGGCTCACGAATCAGAGTAAGCCGCTCGATGTATTAACCGTAGCCGAATCCCTCAGAGAACTTCATGAGCTCGATAATGCGGGCGGTGAAGTTTATTTATTTGAATTAGCCAACAATACCCCGAGTGTTGCCAATATCAAAGCTTATGCCGATATTGTGCGAGAACGATCTGTATTCCGGCAATTGATTGCGACAGCAAATGATATCGCCGGACGTGCATTTAACCCGCAAGGTCGAACGAGCATAGAATTGCTCGATGAAGCAGAGCGTCAAGTTTTTGCAATCAGTGAACATGGCGCGCGTAATGGTGGCCCAGTTAATATCACTGAGTTTCTGGCTAAAACCATGGAACGTATTGATCTGCTCGCGAATCTGGATGATCCAATTACCGGTATTCCAACGGGGTATCATGACTTAGATGATATGACATCGGGGCTACAACGTTCAGATCTAGTGATTATTGCTGGCCGACCTTCTATGGGTAAAACCGCATTTGCAATGAATATTGCAGAACACGTGGTGATGAAAAGTAAATTACCTGTGCTTGTTTTTAGTATGGAAATGCCAGGTGAATCGATAGTCATGCGTTTGCTTTCCTCTTTGTCACGCATCGATCAATTAAAAATCCGTACAGGAAAAATTGAAGAACAAGATTGGCCTCGTGTGATGTCCTCGGTGAGTATGTTGTCAGATGCACCTATGTTTATTGATGACACACCTGCTTTGAGTCCTGCAGAGTTACGCGCTCGCGCACGTCGCATGGCGAAAGAGCATGGCCAAATTGGTATGATCGTGATTGATTATTTGCAATTAATGCAAGTGCCGGGTTTCAATGAAAACCGCACAGCCGAAATTTCAGAAATTTCGCGCTCACTCAAAGCATTGGCAAAAGAATTAAATGTGCCCGTGATTGCTTTATCACAATTGAATCGCGGTCTAGAACAGCGAGCAGATAAACGTCCCGTTATGTCAGATTTACGTGAATCGGGCGCAATTGAACAAGACGCTGATTTGATTGCCTTTATTTATCGTGATGAAGTTTATAATGAGCATAGTCCTGATAAAGGCACCGCAGAAATTATTATTGCTAAACAGCGTAATGGTCCCATTGGTAAATTACGTTTGACCTTCTTGGGTCAATATACGAGTTTTGAAAATTTTACGAGAAATCCGTATTAGGGCGTGTCTTCATTACCTCCCTTTTTCAAAGGGAGAGATTCCCTGTACAATTGCTGATACAGAATAGCGTCTACGGAGCAAGTGGTACAAATGAGTCGTCCAGCAAAAATTACTATTAATTTAACTGCGCTGCAGCACAACGTGCAGCAAGTTAGAGCAATGGCACCTAAGAGAGCCGTGATGGCCATGGTCAAATCAAATGCCTATGGTCATGGACTCGAACGAATTGCATCGGCATTGAAAGATGCAGAAGCGCTCGGTGTTGCCTGTTCAGAAGAAGGTTTAATTTTGCGCGCGGCAGGTGTAAAAAACCCCATCGTTTTAATGGAAGGTCTCTTCACAGCAGAAGAATTGCCGCATGTTACGAAAAATAATTTTATTTTAGTGGTACATCATGTGGCACAAATTGACATGCTTGAAAAACACCATGGCAATTTACCGATTTCAATTTGGCTGAAAATCGACACAGGCATGCATCGTTTGGGTTTTGATCCCAGTGAAGTACAAACGATGTATGCGCGTTTAATGAATTGTCCTGCAGTTAAGAAACCGATCGGTTTAATGACCCATTTTGCTGAATCGGATTCAGTTGAGCGCGCGCACACGTTACAACAAATCGATATTTTTAACTCGACTACACATAACTTACCCGGCCCACGCAGTTTGGCAAATTCAGCAGGTATTATTGCATGGCCATCTGCACATGGTGATTGGGTTCGTCCAGGTATTATGTTGTATGGCGCTTCTCCATTTGTTGGGCATCGCGGTGTGGAGCATCACTTGCAACCGGTGATGGCATTAAGCTCAGAATTAATTGCTATTCATCATCTTACCAAAGGTTCACGGGTAGGTTATGGCGGCACTTGGGTTTGTCCCGAAGATATGCGTGTCGGTGTAATAGGTATTGGTTATGGTGATGGTTATCCGCGTCATGCGCAAAACGGCACACCTGTTTTAGTTAACAACCGACCTTGTCCTCTCGCAGGCCGTGTTTCTATGGATATGATCTCAGTTGATTTACGCACACAACCGGATGCTTCCGTCGGCGATCCCGTTTTACTCTGGGGTCCCGGTTTACCGGTTGAAGTGGTGGCAGAATATAGCGGCACAACAGGCTATGAATTATTGACGCGTATTACTCAGCGTGTGCGTGTTGTTGTTAAGTAACCATTCTTAAAGTCATTCCCGCTTTCACGGGAATGACTTTATTTGTATGAGAATGTTACTTCGGCACTACCGACGAATGATGATTGACGATCATCCATTTTTGATTTTCTTTTTCATAAACAAATGTAAAACGCGCGGGAACTACTTTTTTGCTGCCATCACTTTCAACATAGGAAAAGGTATAAAAACCTGTATTGAAGCCCATGTCATGGTTAACCTTGGTGATAATTGAATCTGTCGTGCATTTAATATCTTTATGGCTAGTCAATTTTTTAAAATAAGGATCTAACCCATTATCCGTATTTTTTAAAATAGTAGAAGAAAATGTAGCTAATAACGTTGCGCCAGGCGCATAGAATTTCACGACATCCTGAGGATTACCTTTAGCGGTTCCAATCGCCGCACACCAATCTTGATAGGCTTTTTTAATGTCAGTCTGAGATTGACTGTCAGCTGCATACGCTGAGAATGCAAAAAAAGAAGATAGGCAAACAATCGATATTTTAAACATTAAATTTGCGTTGATCCGTTTCATTGAAAATACCTCCATGGTAGAAATATAATTTAAAATTAAAGCATACTCGCTACTTTCATCATCACATATGGATTATAGGCTTCTGTTTTGAATCCGTATTTTTGATACAATCCATGCGCATCTTCCGTCATCAAGAACCAACGAAAAATACCACGTAAATTCGTATGTTCTAGCACATATTTCATTAATGCTTTGCCAATGCCTTTGCCGCGATGTTCATCATCAATAAAAAACATCCCATAATGATGCGAATTCGGAAAAATCAGTAATCACACGAGAAAAACCCACTTGTTTGCCTTGATAATATACGCAGAAGCATACCGAATTTTTTACTATTAAAGGAAAACGTTCGGGCGGCAAACCAGACGAATACCGTGAAGGAACACAAAGCAAATTATATAAATAGTTCAAATCCAATTTTGTTTTGTCCGCAGTCAGTAAATATTCACCAAACTGCTGATCTGCGTAAGGCTTTCGATAAGGCATGATTGTATGATCTCTCATTTTCTTATGCGCTATTTTGCCTCGAACGAGCATGAAGATCAAATGTTGTCTTCAGACTTTGCTAGAGCAATAAAACCATTTTTTTGGCATTGTATCTAACCTGAACCCATGAGCAGGCGCATCTTGCTAAATTCCAAAAAGAAGAAACTAGGTATCTTAACAATTTTTTAGTGTTGCAAGATATGTTGAGAGAGCATGAGAAAACCAGCCTCATAAAGGCTAAAGATGAGGTAGTGGCTTGTGGTTATCCCTGGTACTCTGCTTCAGTAAAAACGCAGCAGCTTTATATTACAGAAACGGGTAAGGAGCTGCTTAAGCAATATCCTCGAATTGATTGATATGCACTTCACCATCTGGAAAGCGCGCAACGATGTCAAGCTGGCCACCCATTGCTTCAATATAGCTGCGCAATGTAGAGATATACATATCTGTGCGTCGTTCAATTCGAGAAATGTTAGCTTGTTTTGTATTTAAGATTGTAGCCATTCGTTCTTGGCTCATTTGATGTGCTTGGCGCAATTCCTGCAACGGCATTTCTTTTAGCATCTGCTGTGTTTTTTTAGCAGCAGCTTGCTGCGCTGACTTAGACATTTTGTGTCGTAATGTTTTAAAAGATTTAGTCATCTTTAGGGCCCTCTTTTTTCAAGCTATCTAAATGTTGTTTATATAAATTGTCAGCAATTGGAACGTATTTTTCATACCAACGATCATCACCTGTTTTATTGCCGCCAATTAATAAGATGGCGGTACGTCTTGGGTCGAAAGCATATAACACACGGTATGGTTGACCGGCATGTTGTATTCTTAGCTCTCGCATATGTCCGTACGCAGATTCCTGGATTCCTGATGAGTAAGGGAATTTGAGATTTGGGCCGCATTCTTCTAATAATCCAACACAAGCAGCCACATCAACTTGTTCATTTACCGTTAGCGTTTCCCACCAGTCACTAAATTCATCGGTATATTCAACTTCCCACATTGGAGCATCCTTCTATGTTAAATTATTACACATAAGTCATATTACGTCAAGGGTATATTACTTTTAAGTAATATTGGTACGTTGTAGTTAAAGGCATAAGCACTATTTCTGCGGATTTCTTGATAGTCATTGATTTTAAAATAAACTCAGTGAGTTGCTGCATGGTTGGGTTAATCGTATAGAATTATTTAACGAGTATATTGTTGATCTTAGTGTCGCATTGTTTGATAGTGGAAATGGTGCGGAAATTGCTAATTCTGAAAATGATTATATGGTAGGTGTTTTGCATCGACAGATACTCAAGTAATAAAATTCAACCTACAGGTTCAGGGAATGGGCATCAAATGAAGTCTTAAGCCCTTGCCAGCAATGCAAGTAATCACGTTGACGAAAATCGGCATCCAATGCGTGCGGCGTCAAGCGCCATACTTGCTGTGATTCAAACATAAATGCCAAGGTATTATCATAATATTCGGGTGTTAATTTCACATGACTTGCTTTCGTAAATGCATCAAAATCAGGGCCATGCGCAGACATGCAATTATGTAAACTACCGCCGCCCGGAATAAACCCATTCTCTTTGGCATCGTAAGTACCATAAATCAATCCCATATATTCATTCATGATATTGCGGTGATAATACGGTGGACGAAATGTCTCATGGGCCACCATCCAGCGCGGTGGGAAAATCACAAAATCCACATTAGCCATACCAGGAATAGGGGATGGTGAAGTTAGTACAGTAAATATCGAGGGATCTGGATGATCAAAACTGACTGTGTTAATGGTATTAAACAAACTGAGATCATATTTATAAGGCACATAATTTCCATGCCATGCAACAACATCCAATGGCGAATGTGTTATCGGCGCTGACCATAATTGTCCTTGGAATTTCGCAAACAAGATACTGTCATCGTTTGTTTGTTCAAATGCAGCAGACGGCACATTAAAATCACGTGGATTGGCAAGCCCATTGGCACCAATTGGGCCGAGCTCTGGTAAACGAAACGGTAACCCAAAGTTTTCGCACACATAACCGCGTGCCTTTTCACTTTGTAATATCACCTGGTATTTAATACCGCGCGGTATCACCGCCATTTCACCGGGTTTTAAATCTAACCAACCAAATTCGGTTTTAAATTGTAAATGACCTTCTTGTGGCACAATTAAAAAATCACCGTCTGCGTTATAAAAATAATGCTGATGCATCGACGCGTTAATCGCATAAAGATGAATAGCAGCACCGCTTAACATGTCGATACTACCGTTACCTGCTAGAGTAAATAATCCTTCAATAAAATCACATTTTTTTTGTGGATAAGGCAATGGATTCCAGCGCATTTGTGTCGGGGGTGTTGCAATTTGATTAAACGGTGTGCCTGTTAAATAATCTGTTTTAACGGGTGTAAACTCACCATGCACGACAGAAGGTTTAATGCGGTATAACCAACTACGCAAATTCAGATGTCGAGCAACAGTGAAGGCACTCCCGCTCAACTGTTCTGCATACAATCCATACGGCACTCGTTGCGGCGAATTGTGTCCTGGTATGATTATTCCATCGACGGCCTCAGATTGAAAGTGATTACCAAAACCCTGTAGATAACGCAGTGCTGTCATTTCATCACCTCATACAATGCGCGTATCAATTTTTCATTTTCGGCTAAAGTACCAATCGTGATGCGTAAATAAGTAGGCATACCATACGCATTTAATGGGCGTACAATCACACCTTGATATAAGAGTTTCTGGTAAATCTCAAGCGCATTTTTCTGTGTATCAATAGTAATGAAATTACAGAATGAAGGGATATAATTTATTTTCATGCTTTTAAATGCATCTTCTAATTGTTGCATACCGTGCTTATTTACGGCCAAACTCTTTTGAATGTGTTCCTGATCTTCTAGTGCTGCAACACATGCAGCGGCAGCAATACTGTTTACGTTAAATGGCAATCGTGCGCGATTTAAAATATCTGCAATTTCAGGCGAAGAAATTGCATAACCTAAACGTAAACCAGCTAGCCCATATGCTTTGGAAAACGTGCGCGTGATTAAAAGATTAGGATATGTTTTCAATAATGAAATTAAATTGAGATCGTCTGTATGCTCAATATACTCATGATAAGCTTCATCAATGACGATCAACACAGAGGGCGCTACCGAATCTAATACTAATTTTATTTCATCAGCAGAGAGGCAAGTTCCCGTTGGATTGTTGGGATTAACTACAAATACAATGCGCGTTTTTTCATTGATTGCAGCAATCATCGCTTTCACATCATGACCAAATTCATGCGCTTTCACCGTGATCATTTCAGCGGCGTAACTGGATATTAATAATTGGATGGTCAGAAAAGCATATTGCGATACCACCGCCGCACTATTTTTTGTTAAATAAGCTTTAGTAATCAATTCCAAAATATTTTCCGAACCATTACCAATCGTTAATTGGGTAGGAGCTACATTTAAAAATGCCGCGAGTGCTTGTTTTATTTCATAACAACCGCCGTCCGGATACATGTGCGCTTTCAGCAATGCTTTTTGTGCGGATGCGAGCGCAAGTGGACTTGGACCTAATGGATTTTCATTGCTAGCTAATTTAATTACAGACGGTATTCCCAATTCACGCTCAACTTCTTCAATGGGTTTGCCGGGTTGGTAGGGGGTGATGTTCTGAATATGCGGATTTGCTAATGAATAAAAGCTGATCTCACTCATGCCATTTCCTTTTCTGGCCAAGCCAATTTAAATGCATCCACTGTTTGGCAGTGGGAATCAATACGAGTTAATGTTGGATACGCACTCACATCACACGCAAATCGTCGCGCGTTATACATTTGCGGAATTAAAGCAATATCAGCAAGCGTTATAGAGTCACCAAAACAATACATTCCAGTGTATGGTGATGCGATGAGTTTTTTTTCAAGCGAAGACAATCCTTCCGCGATCCAATGCTGATACCACTGATTTTTTTGTTCATCCGTCACGGCGATGGTGTTGGTGAGATAATTCAATACACGTAAATTATTCAATGGATGAATATCGGCTGCAATAGATAACGCACAGGAACGAACCCATGCTTTTTGAAAAGGATCACTGGGCAGCAAACTGGGCGTTGGGCAAAGTTCATCGAGATATTCGATGATGGCGAGTGATTGCGTTATTATTTTATCGCCATCTTGTAATGCAGGGACCAGTGATTGTGGATTAACTATTTGATATTCGGGAGAGTGTTGTTCGCCGCCATTTTTTTTTAAATCAATAGGGATTTCTTGATACGGTATTTTTTTTAAATTGAGCGCAATTCTAACGCGAAAACTCGCGGATGAGCGGTAGTAGTCGTACAATTTAAGCATTATGAGATCCTTAAAATCTGACGAATAGCTCCAAAAATAGTTTTTTGTTGTTGATCAAACATTTCAATTTGTACTTCATCACCTATCTGCATAAAAGGCGTTATCGGTTTTCCATGCTGTAGCAATTCCAATGTGCGTTTTTCTGCAATACAGGATGAACCTTTGCTGCGATCCAGATTTGACACTGTGCCTGAACCCACTATCGAACCGGCAACCAGCGGCCGTGTTTTTGCTGCATGTGCGATTAATGTTGGAAAATCAAATGTCATATCAACACCGGCATTCGGGTGACCAAATAATTGTTTGTTGAAATGAGTCACTAAAGGCAAATGAATTTTTTTTCCATCCCAGGCATCACCTAACTCATCAGGAGTGACAGCGACAGGTGAAAATGCACTGGATGGTTTACTTTGAAAAAAACCAAATCCTTTGTTGAGTTCAGCAGGAATTAAATTTCGCAGTGAGACATCATTCACCAGCATGATGAGTGCAATAGAATTCATAGCATCTGTTGGTGATGCACTCATCGGCACATCCGTCGTAATCACTGCCACTTCAGATTCAAAATCCACACCCCATTCCACATTTTCAACTTGAATATCATCATGCGGCGAAAGAAAACTATCCGATCCGCCTTGATACATGAGTGGATTCGTCCAAAAATCCGCAGGCATTTCTGCGCCGCGCGCTTTACGCACGAGTTCCACATGATTGACATACGCACTCCCATCCGCCCATTGATAGGCGCGCGGTAATGGCGATGCAACATTTTTTTCATTGAAGATAAGTGTGTCTTTTATTTTATTTTCATTAAGCTGATCATAAAAATGTTGTAATTTTGGATAGCAATCACGCCAATGATCCAACGCTTCTTGTAATGTGCGCGCGACATCGGGAACAGGAATTGCGCGTGATAAATCTTTGCTGACGACGATTAATTGTCCATCGCGCGAATTATTTTTTAAGGTTGCGAGTTTCATACTTTTTCCGACTGTAAAACACCACGTTTAATTTGATCAAGTTCAATGGATTCAAACAATGCCTTGAAGTTACCTTCACCAAAACCTTCATCGCCTTTACGTTGAATGATTTCAAAAAAGACGGGGCCTAACATATTTTTAGTGAAAATTTGGAGTAATAGTTTTTTTTGAGGGTGTACAGAGCCATCAATTAAAATACGATCTTCTTTCAAGCGCGCTACATTTTCACCATGATTCGGTAATCGTTTTTCAATCAAATCATAATACGTGTCAGGCGTGTCTAAAAAGTGCAGTCCCTGTTGTTGTAATGTTTTAACAGAACTGTAAATATCATCGGTTCCCAATGCAATGTGCTGAATACCTTCTCCATTAAATTCTTTTAAAAACTCTTCGATTTGAGATTTATCATCGGATGATTCATTGAGAGGTATGCGAATTTTTCCGCATGGACTAGTCATGGCTCGGCTTTTTAATCCGGTTAACTTTCCTTCGATATCAAAGTAACGAATTTCTTTGAAATTAAAAATAGTTTCATAAAATTCAGCCCACGTTGTCATGTTACCGCGATGAAGATTATGTGTAACGTGATCGATATAGGTTAAATTCGCATTATCTTTTTTATTCGTTACCGCAAAATTCACAAACTCTGCTGCATAATTTGCGTGATCATGTTGGTAATCAACAAAATAAATGACGCTGTCACCCACACCATAGATGCATGGAATTGCATAAGCACCATTATCACAAGCACGCGCGCCCTTAGAAATGGCATGCTGAAAAGCATCGTTTGCATTTTCTACATGAAATCCCATAGCAGAAGTCGAGGGTCCGTGGGTTTGTGCAAATTGATAAGCGTGTGAATTGTTGCTGACGTTGATGATAAATCGAATATCATTTTGTTGGTATAGCGTGATATCAAGGGATTTATGTTTTGCGACTGGAGTAAAACCTAAGTCCAAAAATTGTTTTTCAAGGACATCCGGTTCTGTTGTTGTAAATTCTAGAAAATCAAATCCATTGGTGCCTGCTGGATTGTGGCTTTGCATAATCGACCTCCTGTTTTCTATGCATTCGAATTGTTCAGATCATTATTCTCTAAATTAAAACGCCTTGCTATGACAGTCATCTGTCGTGTTAAAATCCAAACGGGTCATCTGAGGAGCCCTGAGGGATGATAAAATAGATTAAGTGGGATTTACAATGGTTTTTAGTGTCGTGCGCGAGGAGTCAAAATTATGTCGTATAAACAATCAACTTATGTTTCAAAACCCGTTGATGCGAATGGCATAGCACAGTATACCGATGAAGAAAATGACGTTTGGCATACGCTCATTATGCGTCAACTGAAGGTCGTTGAAAATCGTGCATGCGATGAATATCTGCACGGAATTGAACTCTTGAATCTTCCCAAAGAACGTATTCCGCAATGTCCCGAAATATCTAAAGCATTGCTTGAAGCAACGGGTTGGGCATTGGAGCCTGTTCCTGCGCTCATTCCCTTTGAGAAGTTTTTTTATTTGTTGGCAAACCGTCGGTTTCCTGCTGCAACGTTTATTCGCCGTCCGGAAGAGCTGGATTATTTGCAAGAACCCGATATTTTTCATGAAATTTTTGGTCATTGTCCATTATTAACCAATCCTGCGTATGCTGAATTTACGCACATGTACGGCAAATTAGGATTGAACGCTAATAAGGAAGACCGCGCATTACTCGCACGACTTTATTGGTTTACGATTGAGTTTGGCTTAATTAAAAATAAAAATGGATTACGCGTGTATGGCGGTGGCATTCTTTCTTCAAAAGGTGAAACCATTTATTCTTTGGAGGATCCTAGCGTTCAACGTAAACCGTTTGATGTGATGGATGTATTAAGAACACCTTATCGTATCGATATCATGCAGCCCATTTATTTCGTATTAAATAATTTCGATACATTGTATGACTTAACTAACACGGATTTGATTGCACTTATTCGCAAAGCCCAAGAATTGGGTGAGTATGCGCCGTCCTATCCTACGTAACTGGAGAACGTTTTAATGAATCAAACCTGTGATCTTTCATCAAAACATTGTCTTCCTTGCGAAGGCGGTGTTTCGCCATTGTCAAAAGAAACAGCCAAAGGATTACTTAGCAAAGTGTCTGAATGGAAAATGAATGCGGAAGCAACGTTAATTACGCGTCGTTTTGCATTTAAAAATTTTTATAAAACCATGGCTTTTGTTAATGCCATTGCCTGGATTGCGAACCAGGAAAATCATCATCCGGATATGGAAGTTGGATACAATTATTGTGTCGTTAAATTCTCTACCCACGCCATTAAAGGGTTATCCGAAAATGATTTCATTTGTGCGGCTAAGGTGGATGAGCTAGGCTATATCGCACCTTAAAACTAAGGGATCTTTGTTCACTTCTATCGATTCTCAGTATAAAATACGCGCTGGGTTAATCTACTAATTCCGGAGTACATATGTTTATAAAGAAAATAACCACTGCATTCGTTGCGGTATTAATGGGTTTAAACTTGGCCGGATGCGCTGATATGTCTAAGCAAGACATTGGCACGCTTTCAGGTGGTGCTATTGGCGGTCTTGTGGGCAGTCAATTTGGTGGTGGCACTGGAAAGTTACTTGCTATTGGCGCTGGCGCAGTTGCGGGTGCTGTGATTGGTAACGCAATCGGTAAGAATATGGATGACACTGACAGATTAAAAATGAATCAAGCAATGGAACAAAATTCTCTTGGTCAGCCAGCCTACTGGACCAATCAAAAAACCGATGACAGTTACACCGTTGTTCCAACCAAAAATGTGAGTTATGACGGGAATCCTTATTGCCGCGAATATCGCTCTACAGCCATTATTGCGGGCAAGAAGCAACAAATCTATGGAACTGCCTGCCGTCAACCCGATGGTACATGGCAGACGGTGAATAGTTAATTTTTTGAATCTTTTCCCCCGATCGGGGGAAGAGGTTGCGCCGCATTGAATTAAAAGGAATCAACTCATGCTACAGATTGGCTTTATTGGTTTAGGCATTATGGGAAAACCCATGGCATTAAATCTGATGCGCGCCAAATATCCTCTTTCAATTTATGCACGACGCCCAGAAATTGCAGCACCACTTGTTGAAGCAGGTGCCACAACCTATTCTTCACCTAAAGAACTTGCATCCCATGTGGACGTGATCATCACCATCGTCCCTGCAACAACCGATGTAGAAGATATCATTTGCGGAAGAAATGGAGTAATTCACTCAGCAAAACCTGGCTGTATTGTCATTGATATGAGCACCATTTCTGCAACTGCGACGCAACGACTCGCGGCCCAGCTTGCGAAGAAAAACATTGATATGCTGGATGCCCCCGTTTCAGGCGGCGAACAAGGCGCAATCGATGGCACATTATCTATTATGGTGGGTGGTAATGCAGCCATACTCAAAAAAGTACGTCCCATTTTTGATGTGTTAGGGAAACGCGTTGTGCATATTGGTGATCACGGTGCAGGACAAATTGCTAAAGCATGTAATCAAATTGTGATAGCAGAAACCATTGTGGGTGTGAGCGAAGCACTCTCTCTGGCAGCCGCATCGGGAGTTGATCCTGCTAAAGTACGCGAAGCATTACTGGGTGGTTTCGCCAATAGCAAAGTACTCGAAATTCACGGCAAGCGTATGTTGGACAACGATTATAAGCCTGGTTTTAAATCTGTGTTGCATCGAAAAGATATGCATCTTGCTTTAGAGCAAGCACATCAATCCGGTGTTGATTTGCCGGGTGCGAATCATGCGATGCATACACTGGATCGTTTGGTGATGAAAGGTCATGGTGAATTAGATTCTGCAGCTATTCATTTGCTGTTTGAAGAATAGAGTTAGTGTTTCGTGAACGAGCCCGTTTGCGAGCCCGCTTGCGGCTTTTAAAATTCCTGAGAAAAGCCGCAAGCGGGCTCGCAAACGGGCTCGTTCACGAAAATCAAAACAATAAAAATTTGACATTTAACTCCCCATCTTGGCATCATCTTTCAATGATTTTACTCACAGAAAAACATTAATGCGCCCACCCAAACTCTCATATACCTGCCAACACTGCGGCGCACAATTTCCTAAATGGTCAGGACAATGTCTTGCATGTGAAGCATGGAATTGTCTTGTCGAAGAAATCAAACAAACTGTGAGCCACCCTCGTTATCAAGGGTATGCAGTGGGTGAGCCTGCTATTACGCAGATGGCAGAAATTGAACTGCAAGAACACGAAGCGCGTATTCCCACCGGTTTAAATGAACTAGACCGGGTACTGGGCGGCGGTCTTGTTCTGGGATCGGTCGTATTAATTGGCGGCGATCCTGGCATCGGTAAATCTACTTTATTATTACAAACACTGTGTCATTTGAGTCAGCATTTAAAAGTGTTATATATCACTGGCGAAGAATCATTGCAGCAAGTGACGCTGCGTGCACGTCGTTTGGGATTACCAGAAAAAAATTTATTATTGCTTGCAGACACGCATGTTGAACGTATTTTAAAACTCGCGCAAAAAGAACAACCGCGCGTGCTTGTCATCGACTCGATTCAAACTATGCACACGGATTTATTGCAATCAGCACCTGGCGCTGTAGGGCAAGTGCGGGAAAGTGCTGCGCAGTTAGTGAAATTTGCAAAACAAACTCATTCAGCATTATTTTTAGTAGGCCATGTCACTAAAGAAGGCACGCTCGCAGGCCCGCGTGTATTAGAACATATGGTTGATGCGGTGCTGTATTTTGAAGGCGAGCAAGATAGTCGTTATCGTTTGATACGCGGCGTTAAAAATCGCTTCGGTGCTGTGAATGAGTTAGGGATTTTTGCAATGACAGAAAAAGGTATTCGCGAAGTCAGCAATCCTTCCGCGATTTTTTTATCACGGTATGAAAAACCTGTTTCTGGCAGCGTGATCATGGCAACCAAAGAAGGAACACGGCCGTTATTAATTGAAGTGCAAGCATTGGTTGATCAAAGTCATATGGCAAATCCACGTCGTGTGTGTGTGGGTTTAGATCCACACCGTCTTTCTATGTTGCTTGCCGTGTTACATCGGCATAGCGGCATTGCTACATTTGATCAAGATGTTTTTGTGAATGCAGTTGGCGGTGCACGTATTACAGAAACAGGAAGTGATTTAGCATTATTGCTTGCGGTGCTTTCCAGTTTACGCAATCGCCCCGTGCCGCATGACATGATTATTTTCGGTGAGGTGGGTTTGGCTGGTGAAATACGCCCAGTACAAAATGGCCAAGAACGTTTACGCGAAGCGGCCAAGCATGGTTTTAAGCATGCTATTATTCCACATGGAAATGCACCGAAAACGAATATCAGTGACATGAAAATTTTTTCAGCACAAACATTACAAGAAGCAGTCGATTATTTTAAACAGACTTTTTAAAAATCTAATCCTTCAAAATAAAGGAGCTTAACAATGAAAGTGCTTCATCTCTCACACATTATTTTGTTTGGTATGCTAACTGTAGCAATGCCAACTTCTTATGCGTTTTCTGCGGCAAGTCTTTCTGATGCAATTTCGGGAAACTCATCAACTTCCACAGGAGTTCCTAACGAGCAGAACAAACAAGATGTAAAAAATACAGTCGCAACCAAAACAGAACAAACCCAAGCAAAGGGAAATTCTATTCCCAATCCAGCATTATTTATCGAAGATGCCGCGATGACTGCCTATATTCATACTCAATTATTATTAAAACGAAATATTCCTAATGTGAATGTGACGACTGATAATGCTGTTGTTTCATTGAACGGTACTGTGGATACGCAAGAGCAAGCGGATACGCTCATAAAAATAGCGTCCTCAGTCAAAGGCGTTAAATCAGTCAATACGGATCATCTCATTGTTCGCTAGACTACAAATTGTACAAATTAATTGACTTAACTTATGGAATTGTCCAGAATCTTTTCTTTTTTACAACTATTTTGGAATTTTATGCGTCAATTATTGCTCTACATTATCAGTGGCCTGTTACTTTTTTCCTTTCAATTTGCGTATGCAGATGTTCCCAAAAAGTGGACTTTTCTTATTTTTCTCAATGGTGACAATGGGTTGGATCCCGATGCGACGCAAAATTTGCTTGCCATGGAAAAAGTCGGCTCAAATGACCAGGTTAATATTGTCGTGCAATGGGCCAGCCTATCAGCAGGAAAGACTGTCAGATTATTAGTGAAAAAGAGTACGGATCCGACTCACGTCACATCGCCAATTCTTCAAGATTTAGGTCTAGTCGATATGGGCAATTACAAAAATCTACAAGATTTTATTCAGTGGGGTGTCACGAATTTTCCTGCTGATCATTATTTTGTGGATGTGTGGGATCACGGAAGTGGTTGGCATTTACAACACAATCAGCATTTCCACAGCAAACAAAATACGTTAAATGATATCAGCTGGGATGAGATCAGTGGCAATTGGATCACGACAGAACAATTAGGCAGCGTCATGACATATGCTGCAAATGTAATGGGTCATCGTGTTGATGTTTATGGAAGTGATGCTTGTCAAATGGCGATGGTTGAAGTGGCCAACGAAATGTCGACGTCCGTTGATTATTTTGCTGGATCAGAATTCGTTGAACCGGCAGCTAGCTGGCCTTACGCTGAATTCTTCAGACACGTAGAAGCCAGACCCAATTTAACCGCAGACCAAGTTTCTAAATTATTGACTAAGGAATATGTCCGATCGTATGAAGGTGGCAGTGGTGGCAGGGCACAAGTGACATTTTCCGCTTTTCAAATGGATAAACTCAATCGATTTAATACCGCTTTCAAAAAAATGAGTGATGAAATTCGCACATTAGCACCGAGTGAAAAAGCAAAAGTCTTAAGCGCAGCGCAGAATGCTCAACAATTTTTTGAAAATGATTATCGTGATGTAGGTGATTTATTAAAAAAATTAAAACAAGCTAAAATTACAGGCATTTCTAAAGCGGATATTACAGAAGTCCAATTTGCTTTAGACGAATTTGTTATTGCTAATGCAGATACCAAAAATTTTAGAGATTCAACTGGATTATCAATTTGGTTTCCTGTGACAACCAATCGCTATAACCAATATGCAGATCGTTATTCACATTTAGATTTTAATCAAGCAACCGATTGGAATGCGTCATTAAATTATATATTGCAGGGAACACATTAGAGCGATGGTATCGCAATATACCCCATAGTATACTTCAGGGGCTAATTTTTTATTAAAAGGAAATGAAATATGAAAAGAAAAGGATTATTAGTTATTGCCGCCGCTCACGTATTGCTGATTAGTTCATTTGCTCATGCCGATACAATTCTATTTAAATTTTCCAACGACGTATGTGATACGGTAGATGGAAAATGGACTGGCACAGGTAAAGTTTCAGTTGGAGCAATTAAGTGTGTATACAATGGCACAGCAATGATTAGTGGCACTCCTGATAATTTGGGTTTGGATGTGACATTAAATAAAACATCCGGTATCTGTCCCGCGCAAGAACACATTCAATTGTCAGGTGGAACGTGTCATCAAGGTGTCATCGCTTTACACACCCCGAATGTTGCTAATCTGGATGGAAATTTAGATGCAAGTGGTACAAAAGCGTCAGTGACTGGAAATGTAACATTTGAATTGTTAGGCAAAGAAGTTACAGCCAACGTCGATGAAATGGATTTAAGTAAATCGTAATTGTTCTATCGTGTCATTTTTATCATTATTCCCGCTTTCGCGGGAGTGATGGTAATGCATAAATAATGCGCTATAATAAGATATACATCCAATTATAGAGCTGGATCACATGAAACCAAGGTTGAAAAAAATCAATACGTTGTCAGAGTTAACTCTCGGTGACGTAGAAAAACCTACTTCGAAAAAGTCTAAAAAAGAAGAGGTTGAGGTTTTGGATTCAACCAAGGTAACAGATAAAACCCCTGCAAAACCCTCCAAAGGAAAAGGAATCCCCTTACCATTTCGATTTGATACTCGAACTAGTGTTGCTAAAGCAAAGACAGATGAAGAACCCACTAAGAAAAAAGTGGATAAAGATATAAAAATGACAAAGGCAAAAAAGGCTAAAGTAGCGCTTGAAGAAAAAAAAGAAGATCTAGAAACACAGCCAAAAAAAACAACCGTTCTGCTTCCTTATACCCCGAATAAAACATTGTTTGATCCTGAAACTGCACAAGATTTGCAGGATAAATTTAAGTATGATGTTGTAACTTTTACAGCAGTGAAAGAAATACTAGAAAGAACGGATACAGGTACTCCACAAAAAGTGCTATCCGAAAGTGGTAGCGAACTCAGATTTTTGTCAGGTAATGGTGTGTTGTATCATTTTTCAAATGATCCAGAACTTAAATCAGATGAGAGTTTAACAGTCGATCCTGATTTTGAAAGTAGTGATATTTCTAAAAAAGTAAAACCACCTGAAACATCGCAAAAAACAGTTAGTATCACTGTGTCTAGTCAATTACTAAAAGAAGTAGCGCAACAAATAAAAGAAAATAATGGACGACGATGTAAAACACAAAATAAAGTCATGGGAGGAAGTGCAACACAGTACTCTCATGAAGCAAGAATTTCAATTAAAAACAAATCAGAATGGGCACATTTAGCGGCGCATCGTTTTTTAAGTAATTTGTCTCAAATCCCAGAAAATCTGGTAGCAACGACCAATCATGCTAATACTGAAATGATACCAGTAGAGGATTTTGTGGATGCTATCGCAAGGAATCAGCTAGGAAAAGTAAAATTAGTCGCCACCGCACATTTAGTCGGTAAAACGCAAATTGCAACTTCCATTGATTATGACGTCTGTATTGCGTCACATATTTTTCACTTTTCATTTAAAGGTCAGCAACTGAATAAACCAGATATTGCAAATAAACAATCGATGGACGCACTTTTTGCTGTATTGTTAGCGAATAAAAAATTCGGAAGTGAAAAAAGTAAAGAGCCGTTGAACTTGAAAACGGAAGGTCTACCGAACATGTTTTTTTCAAGATCAGAGCATGTCGCGGCTATAGAAAAAGAAAAAGCGAAAGCAAAGACAGCAGAAACAAAACCAGTTGCATCTACTGCTAAAAAAACAACCTAACCACCCATCTTCAATTGTTCCCAATATTTTTCATATAACGCTAATGCATCATCATCAATATCATTCTGCATTTGTCCGCGGCGTAGCACGGCACTTGATGGATAAATAGTCGGATCATTCCGCACATCCGGCGGCAATAATTTTCGTGCGGCTAAATTCGGCGACGCAAAATGATTGCTTAAGAAAACTTCTTTTGCGATATCCGCTCGTAGCATGAAATTTAAAAACCGATGCGCATTAGCCAGATGGGGTGCATCTTTCGGTATCGCATAACTATCGACATACATCGCGAAACCATCTTGTGGAAAAATATAGGTTAGACCCGCATTTTCTTGTTTGGCTTTGAAGAAATCGCCGTCCCACGACATACCAATCTCAGCATCTTCATCAACCATGATGCTAATCTCACCATCACTATTAAATAATTTGATATTGGGAAGGAGTTCTTTGAGTTTGAGATAAGCTTGCTTGATGTGTTCCGGATTAGTGTCATTGATTGAATAACCCAGCACGATTAATGCAATACCAAACACTTCGCGTGAATCATCCAGCAACATCAATTGGTTTTTATATTTTTTATCCCAAACATCCGACCATTTCTTAATAGACTTTGGATCAACATAATTTTTATTAACGAAAATGCCAGTTGTTCCCCAGATAAAGGGCAAACTGTATTCATTATGTGGATCATACGCTGGATTTAAAAATCGCGGATCGAGATTTTTAATGTTCGGAATTTTTGTTTGATCAATTTTTTCCAACATACCTTGTTTGCGCATGCGTTCGACAAAATAACTTGACGGTTGAACAATGTCATATCCTACATCTTGATGAACACGTAATTTGGCATACATGGTTTCATTGCTATCAAAAGTCGAAAAATTAACTTTGATGCCTGTTTCTTTTTCGAATTGTTGTATCACACTGTCTGGGATCATATCTGACCAGACATACACATTGACAATATTGTCAGATGCACAAGCCAACGATGCGGAAAATAGGCACGTTAAAATAAGGATAACGATTTTCACGGCTTTTTCCTCAATAAAACATGGGAGAAAAGAATCAATATCAGTGTAAATAAAAATGTGATACTACACAGCGCATTGATTTCTGGTTTGACACCGATTCGCACCATGGAATAAATTTTTAACGATAAAATTTCAAAATCAGGCCCCGCAACAAAATAACTGATAATCACATCATCTAACGATAAAGTGAAACTTAATAACCACCCAGCTAATAAAGCCGGCCACAGTAATGGCAAAATAATCCGAGAAAAAATAGTGGTGTCGGTTGCGCCTAAATCTTTCGCAGCTTCAAAAATAGAATGATCAAATCCCACAATACGGCTGTAAACTGTCACGACGACAAATGGAATACAAAATGTAATATGTGCGAGCAACAAACTTAAAAAGCCCAGCGGAATTTTGATTAAGCTAAATAAAATCAGTAATGATATGCCCATCACAATATCGGGTGATAAAATTAAAATAAAAATCAATGCGTATAATGTTTTTCGACCCAAAAATTGATAACGGTATAAACTCACTGCGGCGAGTCCGCCTATGCACATCGCAATGGATGCAGCAGTAATGCCGAGTACAAGTGAATGCAGAACAGCAATCCAAAGATCTGTATCTGAAAATAATTCCTGATACCAATTTAAAGAAAACCCATGCCACAACAAAGAATATTCTGCGTTATTGAACGAATAAGTGATCAAAATAATGATCGGAATATAAAAAAACAAATAAACCGCAGTGAGATAACAACCGGCGCGTAAATTTTTCATAACAAATTCCGTTGTCTATCACGCGTTGCGCGCCAATAAATCAATAATAAAATGGCTAATAACAACGTAAATACAATGCTAATAGCGGATCCCAACGGCCAATTTTGTGAAACCAAAAATTGGTTTTGAATTAAATTACCTAACAACATGGATTTTGAACCCCCCAATAAATCAGGGATATAGAAAATAGTCATAGCAGGTAAGAAGACAAGTATAGAGCCGGATAAAATACCAGGCAGTGTTAACGGTAAAATAATTTTTCTAAATGTAGTAATACGATTTGCACCTAAATCACGAGCTGCATCAATGAGTCGGTTGTCAAGCTGCTCGATATTCGTCAGTAGCGGCAAAATCATAAATGGCAGCAAGTTATAAACAAGACCAATGATCACGGCTGTATTGGTATACAGCATGGTTAACGGTTTATCGATTAAACCTAACCAAATCAACAGTGAATTGAGCAACCCTTTTTGTTTCAAAATCGTAATCATGGAATAACTGCGAATGAGGGAGCTGGTCCAGAAGGGAATGATGATCAATAAAATGAGTAAACCTTTGTAACGACTTTGCATACGTGCAAGCGTATAAGCGAAAGGATAACCTAAGATCAAACAAATCAGTGTACAACTGCCCGCAACATAAAAAGATTCTTTAAAGATTTTAAAATAAATCGAGTGACTGAGTTCTGAATAATGGATAAAGGTTAATGGCAATTCAAGCAAATGCGTTTCGCTGTGACTCAGGAAACTTGCGATGGTAACGAGTCCAAATGGGACTAAAGCAAAAATGAATAGCCAAAACCAAATGATGGACAATGAAAACTGTTTAAACACGCTGTCATGATTCATAAGGCAAGATCACCTCCCAGCCAGAAAGCCATGTTGTCCATACTTTCTCACCAATCGGATATTCCAAGTGATCATCATCTTCATCAAAAAACTCAGTGGCAGCAACGAGCTGATTATTTTCAAGACGTACCATGAGATCGACTGTCGTGCCTTTGTAAATCACTTCTTCGACGGTCCCTGCAAACATATCCTCGGTGTCGGTGACTTCCGAAATATGCCAAACGCGTAAATCTTCAGGCCGTACCAGAACATTCACTTTTTGTCCTACAGCAAATTCGTCAGGACTTTTAACGATGCGTTCTTTACCTAAAATAGTCAAAGTCACTTTGTTGTCTGAAACTGCAGTCACATCACTTTCAAAAATATTGACTTCACCTATAAATTTCGCGACTGTCAAACTTTGCGGATGTTCGTAAACTTGTCTTGGCGTACCTGTTTGTTCGATACTCCCTTCATTCATCACGACCACTCGATCAGACATAGATAACGCTTCTTCCTGATCATGCGTGACGAAAATAAAGGTGATGCCTAGTTGACGTTGCAATTGTTTTAATTCGATTTGCATGGTTTTACGCAGGCGATAATCGAGTGAGCTGAGCGGTTCGTCTAATAACAAAACCAATGGCCGATTGACAACAGCGCGTGCAACTGCGACACGTTGCTGCTGACCACCGCTTAATTGTTCGGGCTTACGGTTTGCATATTTTTCTAATTTTACAATTTTTAATGCATCATTCACGCGTTCTTCAATTTCATGTTTAGGTAATTTGCGACAACGCAAACCAAACGCGACATTTTCAAACACACTCATGTGAGGAAAAAGGGCATAACTTTGAAAAACCGTATGAACATGGCGTAAATGCGGCGGTAATCCATCTACATTGTTGCCATTAATAAAAATGGTACCGGTTGTGGGATCTTCAAATCCTGAAATCAAACGCAGCAGTGTTGTTTTTCCGCAACCGGACGGACCGAGCAACGTCAAAAACTCGCCATTGCGGACTTCGAGATTAATATCGAATAAGATCTGATGATCATGAATCGTTTTCGATACCCCTCTAAGCTCAATCACGTTCTGTGTCATTTTCGCGGATAGTCTCCAAAGCGTATGAATGAAAAAAGGTGAGAATTATGGGTCTTAACTTCAAGTATGTCTAGTTTAATTCAAATTTGTTTCTTCGTCATACTAATATCCAATGCGATCTGGAGTTCATGAACGAGCCCGATTGCGAGCCCGATTGCGGTTTTTAAATTTTCAGAAAAAACCGCAATCGGGCTCGCAATCGGGCTCGTTCACGATTAGAGCCGATGAATAGATTATCTAAAAAACTATCACCCACACTCCATTCCATGATATCCTAGGCCGCCTAAAAAGAGGGGTGAATGTTGAATGCTTGCGCATCCAGAAGTTCTTGATTTTTCAGAAATATCCGTCGATTCCATTCGTGCCGTGTTACAAAAACACAATCTCGTCTTGACGGTAGACGAAGCGCTTACGATTCAAAATACTATATTAAAACGTCCTCCCACGCTCGCAGAATTAGTCTTATGGTCGATCCAGGGATCTGAACATTGTTCCTATAAATCCAGCCGCAAACATTTGAAAAAATTAGTCACCGATGGTCCTAATGTAATTTTAGGTGCTAAAGAAGATGCCGGCATTGTGGAAGTGGCGCGCGATCAGGAAGGCAAGCGTTATGGTGTGGTCATCAGTCATGAATCACATAATCATCCTTCCCAAATCGTGCCATTTGAGGGCGCTGCAACCGGTGTTGGCGGCAACGTGCGTGATGTGTGCTGCATGGGTGCTGAGGTGATCGCGATTGCAGATGGGTTGCGTTTTGGTGATATTTCACGGCAAAAAACCAACTGGATACATGAAGGTGTTGTCGCAGGGATTGCAGGTTACGGTAATCCAATTGGTGTGCCCAATATCGCAGGCGATCTGTATTATGACCCAGGTTACAATGACAATTGTCTGGTGACAGTTGTGACACTCGGTGTGGTGCGTGATGATCATGTTATTCACTCCTATGCACCCAAGAATGCAGATCAGTATGTTTATATTTTAGTAGGCAAACCAACCGACAACAGTGGTTTTGGCGGTGCGAGTTTCGCATCAACAGACCTTGTCGAAGAAAATCAAGAATGCAATAAAGGCGCAGTACAAGAACCCAACGCATTTTTAAAACGTCATTTACTTAAAGCAAATTACGCCTTATTTTCAATTTTACGCGAGAAAAATTTAATTGATAAAGTAGGCTTCAAAGATCTAGGCGCAGGCGGCATTGCGTGCGCATCCGTTGAAATAGCAGAAGCGGCAGGGTATGGCGCTGAAATTGATTTAGAAAAAGTTCCCACCAGCATGACGCATTTGCAGCCTCACGTGATTTTGTGTTCAGAAACGCAAGAGCGTTTTATGTGGGTTGTTCCACCCGAATTAGTGGATCTTGTTATTACGCATTATAATCAAACGTTCGCATTACCTGATATTTCATCAGGTGCTGAAGCCAAAGTGGTTGGTAAGATTCGTACTGATGGAATGTTCGTTGTTAATTATCAGGGCCAACAAATTGTGCATGCGCGTGCAACCGATGTCACTAAGGGCATACTCTATGATCGTCCTTATCAATCGGTACATAAAACATTTTCCGAACCGAATTTGCCAGCACCGACGGATTACAATAGCGTTTTATTAAAATTATTGGCGCATGAAAATATTGCGTCCCGCGCACCGATTTTTGAAATGTATGACAAACAAGTGCAAGGCAGAACAGTTATTGAGGCAGGTGAAGCGGATGCGGGTGTGATGCAACCGTTTAATGAAGATAAATATCCAGTTGAAATTCGCCAAACCGGAATTGCGCTCTCGCTCGATCAATGTCCTCGTTACAATAAAATCGATCCTTATTGGGGAGCGGTCAATGCTGTCGTGGAAGCGGCACGTAATGTTTCTGCAGTGGGTGCATTGCCACAGGCTGCAACCGATTGCTTATGTTTCGGAAATCCTGAAAAACCAGAACAAATGTGGGATTTTACTGAATCCGTACGCGGCATCGCAGATGCGTGCCAAGCGATCGGATTGAAAGAATATCCAGGCGCGTCATTACCTGTGATTTCAGGAAATGTGTCACTTTATAATGAATCCAAAACAGGCGCCATTCCTGCAAGTCCAATGATCAGTTGTTTGGGCAATATGCCGGATGTATCTAAAGCCATTCTTAAACATTTACAACGCGATGATTCACTTTTGATAATGGTCGGTGAGCGAAAAGATGAATGCGGCGGCAGTGTTTATTATGATTTGCACGGTGAATTAGGCGCAAATGTACCTAAACCTGATCTCAGTCACATTGGCGCAGAAATTCATGCTGTCAATGAAGCTATTCAACAAAAGCTGGTCTTGTCAGCGCACGATATTTCAGATGGCGGGTTAGCCGTTGCATTAGCTGAAATGAGTTTTAAAAATCGTATTGGTTTTGATGTCACTATTTTGGGTGATTTACCCGATGAGAAAAAATTATTTGGTGAAACCGGCGGATTTATTTTGGAAGTGAGCAAATCGCAATTGGTTTCTATCAAAAAAATATTTGCGCATTATAAGATTTCAATGCAAGTCATTGGACACACCCAGAAATCACCTCGTTTGCAGATGCAATCACACATTGATTTAGCTGTCGATGATGCAAAAACAGCATTTGAAAATGGATTGAGAGAAAAATTATTATGACAATCGATTATAAATCCGCAGGTGTTGATATTCTCGCCGGCAATGAAGCTGTGCAACGTATTAAAAAAGGCGTGGAAAGCACCTTTTCATCGGCTGTGTTAACCGATCTCGGTGGTTTTGGTTCTCTTTATGATTTAAAAACTATTTTGAGCGAGTATGATCATCCTGTGTTGGTGCAAAGTATTGATGGAGTCGGCACCAAAATCATGATTGCGAGCATGATGCAAAAATTCGATACGATCGGTGCGGATCTTGTTAGCGCAACTACCAATGACATTATTGTATTAGGCGCAAAACCGTTAACCTTATTAGATTACATTGCTAACGATAAATTAAAACCGGCTGTTGTCGAACAAATCGTGATGGGCATGGTCAAAGCGTGTCGTGAAAATAACATTTCATTGGTGGGTGGTGAAACGGCGGAAATGCCAGGAACTTATTTACCGGGTGAGCATGATTTGGTGGGGGTGATCACCGGTGTTGTTGATAAAAACAAAGTGATTTTAGGCAAGACGATTTGCCCAGGTGATGTAGTTCTTGCATTCACATCCAGCGGACTACATACCAATGGTTATTCACTTGCGCGCAAATTATTTTTTGACATTGGAAAATTAACAGTCGATACACACGTACCCGAATTTAATCGCTCCTTAGGTGACGTGTTATTAGAGCCACATATCAACTACACGCGCCCTGTTTTACAGTTATTGCAAAATCAAATTCCAATTAAAGGTATGGCGCATATTACAGGTGGTGGGTTGTTGGAAAATATTCCGCGTATATTACCTGATGGCTGCGCTGTTGAAATTCAAAAAAACACATGGCCAGAGCAACCAGTGTTTTCGATGTTGCGCCGATTAGGTGGTTTAGATGATAAAGAAATGTATCGTACATTTAATATGGGCGTCGGTTTAGTCATGATGTTGGCCGCCGATCAAGTGGATCACGCACGTCAAGTGTTACACGATTTACCGCAATTTAAATTGCATGAAATAGGAAAAGTGGTGCAGGGAAAAAAAGAAGTAAAACTGATTTGAAAAATGTCCCCTCTCCCTCACGCTTTATGTGGGGGAGAGGGTTAGGGTGAGGGGGAAAAACCAATGCGCATAGCCATCATACAATTTCCAGGCTCAAACTGTGAACGCGAAACCATGCTCGCCGTCAAGCGCGCTGGTATGGAGCCGCATGAATTTTTATGGAATGAACCCAAAGAAAAATTAGCTGATTTTGCAGGTTATATTATTGTTGGCGGATTTTCTTATGAAGATCGCTCACGTGCTGGTGCTATCGCTGCACTGGATCCCATCATGCAAGTCATCAAAACACAAAGCAAAATAGGCAAGCCCGTATTAGGCATTTGTAACGGCGCACAAATTTTAGTTGAAACCGGCCTTGTTCCCGGTGTTGAACATGAAAAATTAAGCTTGGTCTTGACGGATAACAAACGAATCAAAGACGGCAAAGTATTAGGTACCGGTTATTATAATGCATGGATCAACATGCGTTTATCGGATCACTACCAATTAAATGCATTCACACGCTTTTTAAAACCGAGCGATATTATACGCGTTCCCGTTGCGCACGCTGAAGGACGGTTTGTGATTCCATTGGTTCTGCTACAAGAAATGCAAGCTCAAGGCCTAGATATTTTTCACTATTGCGATGAACAGGGAAACATTAAAGATGAATTTCCCATCAACCCGAATGGTTCAGTCGCGAATATTGCTGCAATTTCCAATAAAGCAGGCAATGTCATGGCGATGATGCCGCATCCTGAGCGTACCACGCAAGGCGATCGTATTTTCATGTCCATGCGTGATTACATACAGGAAGGTTATGTGCAACGTGTGGCACCCTTAAATTATTATCCACGTTCAATGGATATCACGCGTTATCAAATGCCAACACAGCATTATGAATTAATTATTAGTCTGATCATCACTGACAATCATGCGATGTCGGTTCAAAATGCATTAAATCAGACCCATATCCCAGCCGCTATTAAACGTTTCATTCATTGGGAAATCGAATGCGATTCACCCGACGTATTTGAACAAATTAAAGCGAGCGGTGTATTGTTCAATGATCGCAAAGAAATGCTCGTGTCAGCACAACATGTTAAATCTCCAGATGCCGCGCAATTTTTAGTGCGATCAAAAGACGACATGATTGGCCGACAAAAACAGCAAATGCTTGAAGATCATTTCAACATCAAAGGAATTCACACGATTCGTCACGGTGTTTTGTGGCAAGTCGCGAGTGATGAAAGTAACTTAACCCCTATTATTAACTCACATATTTTATATAATCCCTATGCCCATGACTTCTACTCTTATTGAAAATTATGCTGAACAAATTAAACGTGCCTTACCGTATTGTTTAACGACGACCGATTTAAAAGGTTTTCAAAAATACCAAGGTAAAGTACGCGACACTTATGATTTAGGTGATAAATTACTGTTAGTCACGACCGACAGACAAAGCGCATTCGATCGCGTGTTAGCGTCTGTGCCTTATAAAGGCCACGTGCTTAATTTGACGAGCGCCTGGTGGTTTGAACAGACACAACATATTATTCCCAATCATGTTATCGTCATTCCTGATCCCAATGTCACGCTTGCAAAAAAATGCAGTGTGTTTCCAATTGAATTTGTGGTGCGTGGTTATATCACGGGAACCACCAGCACATCTCTTTGGACGCAATATCAAAATGGCGTGCGCAATTATTGCGGTAATCCATTACCGACAGGATTACGCAAAAATCAGCGTCTTGAAAAACCATTAATGACACCGACGACTAAAGAAGTAGAGCACGATCGACCCATTAGTCCGGAAGATATCATTCGTGAAGGATGGATGACAGAAGAAGATTGGCATGCTGCATCGACAGCCGCGATGCAATTATTTGAATACGGTGTGAAAATAGCAAAGCAACACGGGCTCATTTTAGTCGATACAAAATATGAAATGGGCAAAGATGCAGAAGGCAATATCGTGTTGATCGATGAAATTCATACACCTGATTCCAGTCGCTATTGGTTGGCAAACGGTTATGAAGAACGTTTCAACAATCATCAAGAACCTGAAAACATCGATAAAGAATTTTTACGTTTATGGTTTAAAGATCATTGTGATCCGTATAAAGATGAGATTTTACCAAGCGCACCCGAAGAACTTATCATCACATTATCATCACGTTACATTCAGCTTTATGAAATGATCACAGGAAATACATTTAAATTTCCTGAAACGACTGGCTCAGTGGCAGAACGAATTATGAAGAATGTTGCTGGCTATTTAGTTTAATTTTTTTGTCCCGAGCCTGACGGCGGGTGAGGATTCATAATGACAAAGCTAAAATATATTGATGTAAAGCTAAACAACGAATCCAGAAAAATGGCTGTTGTCGATGGGAAATCTTATTATTGTTCGACAGGCCATAATTCGGGTCACCCTAATCTATGGTTTCCATTTCTATTGCTTCATGGCACAAAGCCTATTAATTATGATAGGTTTCCAGATTATTTATCAAAAGAAAGTATTAAACATTGTGGATATAAACACGCAACTTATATTATAAAATTTCAAGCAAATTATTATCTTCCAACACAAGGTGAGATTTTTCGGGGCTTGAATCCAAACACAGATCTATTTGCGATTAGATTTCCTAGTAAAGAAACCGTCATTGTATCTGTACAATTGAGCGGAAAATATTTTCCTCAAGATAAGTTTGATTTAGTCGATTTCAGTCTTGATGAAAAAATACGTATAACACAGCGTATCGATCTTGAAGATGCACCAGTTAAAACGATATCAAATCCAGACGAAGTGAATGAGTGGTTGATTAGCCAAGGCGCTGAAGTCGTAAGTGCGGCTTTGTCGAATAGAGAAGAAAAAGAAATAAAAACACAAGCAATAACAGAAAAATCTCCACTATTTTTCAATAAAACAATAGCGACGGATTCCAGAAAAAAAACGACTAATCCAGCACAAATCATAACATCAGAAATTCTTTCCTATTGCTCGATAAGCTAATCCACCGACTCCCTTCCCTCCTAAAATTTCTGAATAACTCAATTTGACATGATAATGCAATTGCATTACCATAAGTATATTACTACTCCCATTTTTAGGGGAATGAATATGGCTAAGCTCTTACATGCACAATCGACCTTAACAGATCGTTATCAAACGACTATACCTGAACCTATTCGCGATGCGTTGCATTTGGGTAAGCGCGATAAAATAGAGTATGTTTTAGATAACAAAGGTAAAGTTATCATTTCTCGTGCTGAAGAAAATGATCCAATACTCGATGAATTTTTGTCATTCATAGTTAATGATATTAAAAAACATCCTGAACATATTAAGGCAATCAATTCAGAATTATGTTCTCGTGCACAATCATTAGTAGCTGGTGTCGATATTGACTTAGATGCACCTTTATCGGAGAAGGATGAATAAAGTTGTCGTCTCGAAATGAAATTATTGTAAATGGATGGATCTTACGTGCACATCCGATATTCTTAAAACAATATGAAGAATTAATTAAAGAAGTAGAAAATTTAAAGAAAAAAGAACTGAGCAATTATAAAAATAAAAACGCAACAAAGACGCTCGCGGCAATACAAAAACTCATTTTCCAAATTATTCCAAATAATCCAACATTACCACAATATAGATTAGGTACAACGCTAGGCGAAGAACATAAACATTGGTTCAGAGCGAAATTTTTCCAGCAATATCGTTTATTTTTTAGATTCCATAAGACAAGCAAAATCATTGTATTTGCATGGGTGAATGACGACGATACGAAGCGAGCATATGATAGCAAAAAAGACGCATATAAAACATTTAGAAAAATGTTACAAAATAAACGACCTCCTAGTGATTGGGATGACTTATTACGAGAAACAAAATCAAACGATGCCCGTTTTTAAAGTGACCTTGGCCAAAGCACATCCTTCCCTCCCATTTGTTTTGTAAATGGGAGGGAAGAGTTGGGGTTGAGAGGAAGCTTAAAGCCGACATCTAGGCGTAATTGCAATCTCAGGTACATTCACTAATTGCGTACCAAAATTAGTTCTGAAGTTCTTTTCATCAGTTAAATCATATTCTTTTTTCAGACTCAAATTGTATGCATGAAATAGACGTGCCAGAGTGATTTTTACTTCCATTGTTGCGACTAGCGAGCCAGGACAACTGCGTTCACCTATACCAAACGTTAAGAATTTATATTTAAGCGGATTAACTTGCGAAATGACGGTTTCTAATTTAAGTCCGTCAAATTCTTCTCGACCAGGATTAAATTCATTAGGATTATGGTAGGCTTCCTCTAAACGATGAGTTGCACTCGCGTTAAGAAAGAGATGATCACCTGCATTAATTACTGTCCCATCACTTAATGTGAATGACTTGTCTACTAAAATTTTATTTGTGCGTATAGGTGGAAACATTCGTAGTGATTCAAGAATTACTTTATCAAGATAGGGTGTTTTTTTAGCAAAGGTGGTTTCATCCCACGTTTTCGGATCAGGCAATGTATCAATTTCTTGTAACAGGTTTTCCCGTACTGTTGGAAATAAAATAGCGGCCAACAGAGTAAATTCAAAATGTTTACTGGTTGTTTCTGATCCTGCAGTTAAAAGAAAACATAAATCATTAACAAAATCTGCATTACTCTCTTTAAACGAAGGCGCTTTTCTTTTTGCCCAATTATCATTTCCCTCTTTCCATATTATATCTTGTTGATCTTGTACAATATCTCCAAGCATTCGTTCGCCTTCCTTGAGAAAAGCTTCGCTAGAAAGAGTGGGTTGATAGAATGGAAATTTTGCTTTTAGAGCTAATTTGAAAATATTATTAAGTGTAACAGCATGTTCAATTCCCAACTCAATTTGATTGGCAAGTGCGAGTACTTTCTCGCGTCCTAATTTTTCTGTATCAATATCTAAAAATCCGTTTAAAACCACTTCTGCTGTAAATGCTCGCGTTATTTCTTTTGAATTAAATTCAGATTGTCCACGCAGTTTTTCAATATATTTTTCTGCAAGAGCGATTATTTTTTTAGGATTACTTTTTAATTGAATCACCGATTCTCTTATTTCATTACGTGTCATTCTCCACATTGGATCATCAGTTGTAAAAGACATGACCGAGTGTTTGAAATGATGATTGAATAAAGGAACATTTTCTTTCGTATTTAAGCAGTGATAATGTTTTTCAAATATTTCCTGTATATCTTTTGGATTCAAAACCACAATACCCCTCGCGCCACCAAGAGATATAGTCGCTTTAAGATATTTAGATTGTCGAGCTAAGTTAACGGTTTTCGCTATTTCTTTAGCAAATCGATCATCCTCAAACGCTTTTTTTGAAAATAACATACCGATGATAGATAGACTGGGATGATGCGGAAGATCAGGTTGCGGTTTATTTTTATCAGAAAGTGTCTGCATCATCTTTGTCGTAGTATTGGAAGATGTATCTGGTCTGGTTCGGCTCATATAATATCCTTTTATAAACTATCCGAAAAAATAAAAGAGTCTATCAAAAAAATATCGATTAAATAAGTAATGATCCAAATTCTACGAAGTAAGGTAAAAAGTAAAAAAGTAGCTTGTGGAAAATTTTGGATTGAAGTACAGGCTACTCTATATTTTCTACCGAAAGCAATCTTATTAACTCCATGATATTAATGGGAAATTTATGGTTGTTACGAGAATCATAACGCTAAATGTGTGCTATAATTAATCAATAAAACCACAAACATCTTGTGATATCAATGAGGAATGGTTATGGCTGCATCTGGAAAAAAAGTCAATGTTGCTCATGCCAATGGATTGTTAGCAATGTTAGAAATTCTCACCTCTGAAATGTCTTATCATGAGCGACTTTTTGAAGGAATTAAGGAACTTGAACTGGTTATAGCGTCTAAGGAATTAAACGAAACGCAGAAACAAGATGCGTATTCATTGCTTGGTGCGATGAAAAAAGCAGTAGAAAGTTCAATTCCAATGAAATTATTAATGGAAAATATGTACCAGAAAGTGCAGGGGAAGATTACGGAATTGACGCAACTTATGAAGGAGAGAGCTGAGTTTATAAAAGAGAAGGAAGCATTCGAGAAAAGTGTGAAAGATATGAAAGATATGAAAGAAGATGTTTCATATCTAGATGAAATTGATAGTTTGAAAGATGTCACTGAGTTGGAAAATGATTTGAAAGATGTAATTGCAAGAATGGAAAAAAATGAGCTATTAACCTCTAGCGAATGGGATCGATTACTTGAATTAGAAGAAATCAAAGAGGCGAATAGCGAAATGGGAAAAGGAGGGCCTTTAACTTCTCGTCAAGCGGATATTTTAATTAAATACGAAGCTTCAAAAGAGTTAAAAGAGCTGAAGAGTAAAAAGGAAAAAGGTGAGGTATTAACTCCTCAGCAACAGGAAGTTTTACTTAAATACGAACAGTTGAGAATGAATAGAAAGGATGTTGAGCAAGCCGCAAAAATTAAAGAATTGATTGAATCGCAGGGCATTTTTGATTTGTTAACAGAACAAGTGCATGGGCAATCTTTTCTACAAGAAATGACTAATTTACTGCCGAGTTATTGTGCGGGAAAAGATGACATAAGTCGATTACTACCTGCCGTTGAAAAAAATATCGATGATAAAAAAATGTTTTCTGGAGGTAGACACATATATATGGGAATAACACCTAATGTATTTAGCTTTTGTAGTGGTTCATTTCAAAGAACGATGCGTATACTTATGCCGCTTGAGGAATTACAAAGCCAATTGCAGACAGCTGGAAAACTAAGTTTAGTGACAGCGTTAAATGAGCCTATAACTGCAGTGAAGAGTTTAATTATATACCAAGACAATTCAATAGAGCTTGATGAGGTATCAATTTATGGTGCTAGCAATAAAAAAATGAGTGTTGATTTTGATAAATTAAAAACAGTTGAAGATGTTACTATATCTGTATCATCGAAATATCAAAAACTATTAAAAGAAAAAATTGCCGCAGAAGATGAATTAGATTTAAAGCCCATACCATCGAAAGTTGTTGAATTAAAGAAACTTATTGCTAAAAGAGAAGTACTTCTTAATAAAATAGAAAAGAATTTAGTAGCTTCTAACGTTTATTTAATGGCTTTGCCATCAAACAAAGAATTTAAACCATCAGATCCGCATAATCTCTATTTATATAGAACACCTGAAGATAAAATTGTTTACTATGTAAATGGTAATCCAGATCCTCAGCAGATTTATGGCATTGATATTTCTGAAGCAACATTTGACTCAACAAATGAAAAATTAACTAAATGTAATGATGAGAAAATCACCTGGACAGCTATTAATACTGCATTGCGTACAGGTCACATCAAATTGGAGCTGAAAGAAACACTGAAAAATGAATTGGACCCGCTAGTGAAGAAAATGGATGGAAAAAGAAAATTAGGGAGTAAAAAGACAAAATTTGAAGTGCATATTAAAGAAGTGTTTGACGCAGCTGTTAAATTAGAAGATGCAGTTATACGATTATTAAATAAAAAGCCTCTAACCGATAACGCGATGGAAAAAATTACTGAATTACATAAAAAATTTCATGATAAATATAAAGCGCTATCTGAAGATGAAAAAAGATTATCAACCATATTTTCAAACCTGGATGTAGAACATTATCGTATCGCTGAGGCGGTGATATCCAAGGCTAGACAAATACAAGTACCAACAGTTAAGCCCTTCCCAGAATATTTGATTAAACTATCTAAACAACAGTTTATCGATCCTGACCGCATACACGATAATCTTGTTGAGGTATTTAAAAATAATTTATCAGGATTTAAAGTTGTTCAGAGTTCAGATCTGATGGTTCATATTTCAGATCGATACGGTAATGAATTGATAGAAATTCAGCTAGGCAAAGATGACGTTCTTTCTGTGAAATTGAAAGGTAAAGGATTGTTAACCGAAGCAGAATATGCAGCTCTAGACGAAGCCAAGCAAAAAGTATTAACTACTGTAAAATTCGATTTGAAATTAGAGGAGTTGCGTGATCTGACGTCAAAGATAGATAGTAAACAACAAGAGATTAAAGAAAAAATACTTGCTGAAAGGTTAAAAGTAGATGGCTTATATAAAGAAAAAGATATTGTTCTACTTCAACCTAGTCAGGATCCTTATATTAAAGAACAGTTCGCTAACATTGCAAAACTTAAAGAACCTGCAGGCATTTTGTATCAAAAGTGGGAGCGATTTTCATCTAAGAATAAAGTCTCAAATGGAACTAGCCAAACCTATCATGATGTGCAGACAAAATTATATGGTGATTTTACCTTAAAAATTGACTCGATGATCAATGCCACTAGAGATCTTGTGATCATGCAAGCTCAAATGAAGCGACTTGACGATATCAAGAATAACTTAAGTAAGAGCTTGAAAAATGAAAAAGAAAATTCGGATCTGTACATTGAATTACATAAAGAAGGTTCTCCTTTAAGAAATTCGATAGAAAGAAAAATAATACAAGACGCAATAAACAATGTTAAAGGACAATATCCATCACTTGATACGCAGTCTCAAGAATTTAGCGCGCTTGTAGATAGAGAAGCAAAAAAATTACGTGAGAATGTTGATAAAGAAATTCAGGATTATTTGAAGAATAGCGTAGCGTTTGATAATAAGTTGAACGAACAATTAAGCAAATCAATTGATGAAGAAATGCGTAGTTTAAAATCGAAGATAGCAGTCCAGGAAAAAGATGTTGCAAAAATGGATCGGGAATTGGTTGGTATGACTAGAGATCGTATCGTTGCATTTGCATCGCTCGAGTCGATTCAAAATCTTACACCAAAAGAAAAAGCTGACTTGTTGATTGAACAGTTTAAATTTGAAGTTGCGCAAGAAATAAAACGTTTAGACGCAGTGCCTCAATTGCACTTGGTACTAGCTGATATTAAGCGATTACAATCAAACGACATGGGCGCTCATGAAAAAATAAAAGAGCTACGCGACTTAATGCAGAAATATGACAAGCTCATTGATAATTCTTTCTTCCGTGAAATGCATCATGGATTTAAAGCTTGTTATTCAGCAATCGAAAAAGACTTTATGCAGCAACGAAAAAATCTTCATAATGAAAAAGTATCTCTGAAGGATACACTTCCGCCGCATCTGGGTTCTGGGGATAAGCTAACTTCAACTATCGCTGAAAGAATGAGTAATTTTTGTGAAAAAATGCAACAAAACTATGAAAAACGATCTGACTTACTTGTAGGTGAAGAGCATACGCGCAATCGAGGTTTACATGAAGCTTATAAGCACGCAAATGACTCTTGTCTACTCATTGCTGTCCATCTTAAGAAAGCTGAACAAAGTCCCGCTTCAAGTTCTCAACATAAAGAAGCTATGGCTCAAGCTTTGGAAGAAACACATAAGGCGTTGAAAAATGGATTACCAGATGAGGCAAAACATTTTTTAAATGAGGTAAGCAAGCGATTAATTAAAGAAGTTCATCCTCATGCGGGATTTTTTGATCGTCGGCAAATACATAAAACATTGGGGGCAACAAACGACAATCAGCTTCAAGATCACAAGAAGAAAATAATGTAACTTCAAGACGGCTAACAAAACGAGGTCAACATGATAAATCATGCACTAGCTGATCCAGTTGAAATCGAGTTTGAACGAATTAAGTCCGAATTGAATAATGAAGCCAATCGTTTGAATGCGAATACGCAATTGACTAATCCGATATCAATACAGACACAAATTCAATGGATTAGTCATGCACGTCTCTCTATGAGTAATTTACAGTCACGACGGGACATCAGTGCATTTGTAAAAATGGAACAATTACATGAAATTATGCAGGTTCCGATTTCAGTGAAAGCACCCCAGTTAGATAAGATCAAGCAGGATTCATATGATCAATATGATGCATTTAAAAAAGAATTTTCTCGTGAGCTAAATGATTCTAACAAGCCATTCGGTTTTTTTGCCAAAGAAGTGCCTCATCATTTAAGGGCAGTAGCAAGCGCTCCTAATGATCCAGCCCTTACCCATCAAACCCGAAAAAAGCTCTAATTTTTTGTTATTTTACTGTCTCAAATAGTTTTCAGACGAAACATATGCTATCCTGGGCGCCATAAAATATAACCCTTATTTATAATAAGTTTGTCATGCCAGCATGCTTTTAGCTGGCATCCAGCCTTTATCAAAGCTACTCTGGATGCCAGCTAAAAGCATGCTGGCATGACAAGCGAAAAACTCGGTACTCTCGATTAAAACTTATGTGCGGAATTGTAGGAATATACAGTCATCAACCCGTTTCTGCCGAACTCTACGATAGTTTAATCCATTTACAACATCGGGGTCAGGACGCAGCAGGTATACTTACGTGCAATGAGCGTTTTTATCTGAAAAACGGCCTCGGTTATGTGCGTGAAATCTTTACGCCAGACGATATTGCCCATTTAAAAGGAAATATCGGCATTGCTCACACACGTTATCCAACTGCTGGCGGGTATGACATTGCGGATGTTCAACCGCTTTGGATGGGAAGCCCGCGCGGTATAGCCTTGGCTCATAATGGAAATTTAACTAATTATCAAGAGCTTGCTCACGAAATCACACAAAAACAACATCGTCACTTAAATTCATCTATCGATTCGGAAGCATTACTGTTCTTGCTGGCTGACGGATTGGATGGAAAAAACAACACAGAAGATGAAGAAGAAGAGTTTTTCACAAAAGCATGTAATGCAGTGAATACCATCTTCAAGCGTGTAAAAGGCTCTTATTCTGTCGTTAGCACGATCATAGGTAAAGGCCTATTGGTCTTTCGTGATCCTCATGGCATACGCCCGTTAGTGATGGGTGAGCGTATCAATGAGGATGGCACTAAAGATTATATTTTTGCATCAGAAACGACGATGTTTTATGCCTTAGGCTTTGAGCCAGCAGGGGATGTAGCACCGGGCGAAGTGGTATTCGTCAATCGCTCAGGCGAATTGTTCCGCAACGTGTTAACCAACGAACAATTCACACCGTGTATTTTTGAATATGTCTATTTTGCACGTCCTGATTCAACCTTAAATTCAGTGAGTGTCTATCGTTCCCGTTTGCGCATGGGACAAAATTTAGCGAAGCGCTGGCAAGAGACGTATCCTGATGTCACACCTGATGTGGTGATTCCAGCGCCTTTCACATCAAATACCGCCGCGTTGTCTTTTGCGCATGAATTAGGCGTGCGTTATTCTGAAGGCTTATATAAAAATCCATTTATCGGCCGCACCTTCATCATGCCGGATGGGCAACAACGCAGCCGCAGTGTTCGTTATAAATTAACACCACAAAAAACAGAAATTAAAGATAAATGCGTACTCATTTTGGATGACAGTATTGTGCGCGGCACCACGAGTCGTGAAATCGTGAAAATGGTACGTGAATTTGGTGCGAAAGAAATTTATTTTGTATCCGCATGTCCTCCCATCAAACATCCTTGTTTTTATGGCATTGATATTCCATCACGCGATGAATTGATTGCTGCGAAAGATTCATTAGAACAAATTCGCGATTATTTAGGCGTCGATAAATTGTTATATCAGGAAATCGATGATTTAGTTGAAGCAGTCACACGCCGAGGTGACCATCATATCGATAGACCGTGCATGGCTTGCATGGATGGTTGGTATGTGACGGGCGATGTGGATGAAAAAAAGATTTGTGCATTAGGATCTGAACGACGAAAATGAATAAAACGATAAATGTCCTCATCATCGGTTCCGGCGCTCGTGAACACGCAATTGCAAACGCATTTAAACGTTCACCCCAACAACCTACACTTTTTTGTTGTGCAACATCCAATAATCCAGGCATTCGCGAATTAACGCATCACTATAGGATCTGCAATATCACCGATTGCGATGTTATTTTAAAACAAGCCATCGATTGGCAAATTGATCTCGCTATCATTGGTCCTGAAGCACCGCTTGAACAAGGTCTCGCAGATAGCTTGTGGAAAAATGGAATCCCCACCATTGGACCTAAAAAAAAATTAGCCCAAATTGAAACAAGCAAAGCATTCACGCGCGATTTATTGAAAAAATATCACATTGCAGGATCACCGGAATACCAAGTGTTTCATGATTTATCTGGCGTCAAAGAATTTTTGGCGAAATTAGGTGAAAATGGGTATGTCATTAAAGCCAATGGCTTGATGGGTGGAAAAGGTGTCAAAGTCGCGGGCGATCATTTGCATTCAATTAATGAAGCATATCAATTTTGTGAAGAATTGAATGAGCAAAATCAATCGTTTGTGATAGAAGAAAAATGCATAGGTGAAGAATTTTCATTTATGTGTTTTTGCGATGGGGAAACATTAATTCCCATGCCGTTAGTGCAAGATCATAAACGTGCTTTTGTAAACGATGCGGGACCCAATACAGGTGGTATGGGTAGTTATTCCGATGCGAATCACAGCTTACCATTTTTAACAGAACGCGATGTCACTCTCGCATGGCAGATTAATCAAGCGGTGGTCAGCGCATTAACCGCAGAATTCGGTGAAAAATATATTGGGATTTTGTACGGTAGCTTTATGGCAACCAAAGATGGCGTGCGTTTAATTGAATTTAATGCGCGCTTTGGTGATCCTGAATCCTTGAATGTGCTCGCAATTCTCGAGACTGATTTTGTTGCGATCTGCCAAGCCATGGTTACAGGCAGACTTACACAAGACTTAGTGCAATTTGCAGAACAAGCAACCGTGTGTAAATACGCTGTGCCAGAAGGTTATCCTCATCATCCTGTTAAAAATGAAATCGTCGATATATCGGATGTTAAACATAAAGCACAGCTTTATCTTGCTGCTGTAGATGAGCGCGATGGAAAATTATATGCAACAGGTTCTCGTACAGCTGCGGTTGTGGGTGTGGCAGACACAATCACACTTGCCGAAAAAATTGCAGAAGACGATATCAATCGCATTAAAGGTTTATTATTTCATCGCAAAGATATTGGAACGCCTGAGCTCATTCAACGTCGTATCGAAACCATGCGCGCACTACGTGTGACGCAGCCCATTTCATTAGGTATTTTAGGTTCGACAAAAGGCACCGATATGCAAGCGATTATTGATGCCATCCAACAACACCGGTTATCGGCATCCATCAAAATAGTAGTGAGCAATAAAAAAGATGCGTATATTTTGGAGCGAGCAACACGCAATGGTTTGGCTGCTCAATTTATCGATCCGACTGGTTTAACGCGCGAAGAATTTGATAATCAAGTGACTGAGATGATGCGTTCATATGGCGTCGACACAATTATTTTAATTGGTTACATGCGTATTTTGTCCGATTCATTTATTCATGAATGGCGCAATAAAATTATTAACGTCCATCCATCGCTATTACCTGCTTTTGCGGGAGAAATAAATCTTGCTGTGTACCAACAAATTTTAGATTCCGGAATCAAAGAAACAGGGTGTACCGTTCATATGGTCACAGAAGAAGTGGATGCAGGCCCTATTTTGGTTCAAAAAAAATGTGCAGTACTACCGAACGATTCGATAGACACTTTAAAGCAACGTGTGCAGGCATTGGAAGGCGAAGCACTCATAGAAGCTATTCAAAACATGAGAGTTAAGTGAATGAATCAAACCATGACATCGGTTAAGCGCGCATTGATTTCTGTTTCTGATAAAAAGGGAATTGTTGATTTTGCACGTGGATTGCATGAGTTAAATATCGAAATTGTTTCAACGGGCGGCACCAGTCAATTATTGCGAAAAGCAAATATTCCCGTGCGTGATGTCGCTGAGTTAACTGGTTTTCCAGAAATGATGGATGGCCGAGTAAAAACATTGCATCCAAAAATTCATGGCGGCATTTTAGGATTACGTGATAGTCATGCTGATATTGCAAAAGAGCATCATATCGATTGGATTGATTTGGTGGTTGTGAATCTTTATCCGTTTAAAGAAACCATTGAGAAAGAAGATGTAACCTTCGATGATGCGATTGAGAATATCGATATCGGCGGACCCACCATGATTCGGTCTGCAGCAAAAAATATGGGTTGGGTGAGTGTGGTGGTAAATCCTGAAGATTACGCAACGGTTCTTGAAGAATTACATTTGCAAAAAGGATTAAGTTTTGCGAGCCGCAAGAAATTAGCAACAACTGCATTTGAACATACTGCATCCTATGATGCATTGATTCATCATTATTTGCATCACACGCAAGCAACGATTTTTGCGGATCAACTCAATTTGAATTTAGCAAAAAAAATGGATTTACGTTACGGCGAAAACCCTCATCAAGCGGCCGCTGCGTATTGTTTTTCTAATGTGTCCAGTGGCATATTGAGCGCGAAACAGCATCAAGGTAAAGAATTGTCTTACAACAATATCGCGGATGCTGATGCAGCTTATGCTTGTGTGCGTGAATTTAGCGAGCCTGCATGCGTGATTGTGAAACATGCTAATCCGTGTGGTGCGGCAGTTGCAGATTCATTATCGCTCGCATTTGATCGTGCATTTAATGCGGATTCACAATCTGCATTTGGCGGTATAATCGCGCTAAATCAAAAGTGCACCAAAGAATTGGCTGAGAAAATCACGCAGATATTTTTTGAAGTACTGATTGCGCCAGCTTATTCTGCTGATGCGTTGGATGTGTTCGCTAAAAAACCCAATTTACGTGTGTTGGAATTAAATAATTTTACAAAATCAAGCAACGCAACCGAAATGAAATTTATTGAAGGTGGTGTGCTTGTTCAAGATAAAGATATTAAATTGCTGATCGAGCACGATTTGAGAATAGTCACTCAGCGTAAACCAAGCGCTTCAGAAATTAAAACCATGTTATTTGCTTGGCCTGTGTTAAAGCATATCAAATCAAATGCTATTTTAATTGCAAATGATTTTACTACAGTGGGTGTTGGCGCAGGACAAGTATCGCGCGTGGATGCAGTCGACATCGCACTTAAAAAAGCAGGCGCTATTCCCGCGGGTTCCATTCTTGCATCGGATGCATTTTTTCCCTTTCGTGACAGCATTGATCGCCTGGCGAACACAGGTATTCATGCTATTATTCAACCGGGCGGTTCAATGCGTGATGAGGAAGTCATTGCAGCGTGTGATGAGCACCAGATTGCAATGGTATTGACTGGCACGCGATGTTTTAAGCATTAATGAGGTATAAACCTATGTCTAAGAAGTTAGTTGGCATTTTAATGGGTTCAAAATCAGATTGGCCGATCATGGAGCATGCAAGTTTAATTCTCGATTCATTGAATATCGGCAATGAAGCACATGTACTTTCTGCACATCGCACGCCTGATGCGTTATTTGATTATGTAAAACATGCGAGTGAACGCGGTATCGAAATTATTATTGCTGGAGCAGGTGGAGCCGCGCATTTACCCGGCGTGATTGCAGCAAAAACAATTTTACCCGTGATTGGTGTGCCTATTCCGTCTCAAGCATTTAATGGGATGGATTCTTTGTTATCCATTGTGCAAATGCCTGGCGGCATTCCTGTGGCAACGATGGCTGTCGGTAAACCTGGCGCTGTGAATGCGGCTTTATTTGCTGCAAGCATTTTAGCTTTAAAAAATAAAGAATTCAGTGCTGCAATACACCAATACCGTGAACAGCAAGCGAATAAAATTCTAGAAGAATCCACATTGAAGGCATAAATAGTATGTTCAAGAAAACTTCGTTACACGATTTCGATAAAGACCTTTGGCAAGCGATCGAAAATGAGCAGCAACGTCAAGAAGATCACATTGAATTAATCGCATCAGAAAATTATGTCAGTCCTTTAGTGTTAGAAGCTCAAGGATCGGTATTAACCAATAAATATGCGGAAGGCTATCCTGATAAACGTTATTACGGTGGTTGTGAGTTTGTTGATGTCGCAGAAAAATTAGCGATTGCGCGCGTTAAAGAAATATTTGGCGCGCATTATGCAAATGTGCAACCGCACTCTGGATCACAAGCTAATGCGGCTGCCTATGCTGCAATGTTAAAACCAGGTGATGTTGCATTAGGAATGAATCTGGCACACGGTGGTCATTTAACCCATGGTGCTTCAGTTAGTTTTTCTGGAAAAATTTATCAATTTCATTCGTATGGACTTGATCCGAAAACAGGTTTGATTGATTACCAACAAGTTGAAGATCTTGCGAAGCAACATAAACCAAAGTTGATTGTGTCTGGTTTTTCTGCGTACTCGCGCGTTGTCGATTGGCAACGGTTGCGTGAAATTGCAGACAGTGTGGGCGCTTATTTAATGGCAGACATTGCGCATGTAGCAGGTTTGATTGCAGCAGGGCAATATCCTTCACCTGTTAATATCGCCGATATTACAACGTCGACAACACACAAAACATTACGTGGTCCTCGTGGTGGTTTTATCCTCGCGAAAGCGAACAGTGATTTAGAAAAAAAATTAAATTCTGCTGTATTTCCTGGCGGACAAGGCGGTCCATTAATGCACGTGATTGCAGCGAAAGCCGTTGCATTTTTAGAAGCATTGCAGCCTGATTTTAAAACATATCAGCAACAAGTCATCGCCAATGCGCGCACGATGGCGAAAGTCGTCATGGAACGCGGATATAACGTGGTAAGCGGCGGTACCGATAATCATTTATTCTTGATTGATTTGATCGATAAAAAAATCACGGGTAAAGATGCTGAAGCGGCATTAGGTCGTGCCTATATCACCGTCAATAAAAATGCGGTACCCAACGATCCACAGTCACCCTTTATCACTAGCGGTTTACGTTTAGGTACACCGGCTATTACCACACGCGGATTTATGGAAAAAGAATCTGAGACACTATCGCATTGGTTGTGTGATATTTTGGATGATGTTCAAAATGAAAAAACCATTACCACAATACGCGAAAATGTACTTGCGCTTTGCAAAAAATTCCCTGTATACGGATTGTAAAAAGTAGCCCGGGCATTTGCCCCACTGCCATTAAGTTAAGGACTTACTGTCATGCCAGCGTGCTCTTAGCTGGCATCCAGCATTCATCGAAGTCATGACTAGATGCCAGCTAAGAGCACGCTGGCATGACACTGAGTTTTTATCAAAGTCCTTAACTTAATGGCAGTGGGCATTTGCCCGGGTTCAATGAAATCATCTAAAAATTCGCCGTAAGCGTTCCAATATATTGATTATTGTCATAAGGCGGATTCTTATGATTGGTATCGACCCATTGAAATGAAATGACATATTGATTTTTGTCACCAATCCCTTTCGCTATTTGTATATTGTAATCATCGTAACTAGTTCCTGCGGCTGGATTTAAATTATAGTGTCCAACACCACCTGATAACGTCACATTGTTAAAATAAGCATATTTTGCAGGGATATCAAAGTGAGCATTTAAATTGGAATACGTTCCTGATCCATGTGAATTAAAAACGTTAGAAGAATAACCCATTAAAAAGGTAAGAAACTTATAACCGAGAGAACCAATGACTTCGTTATAACTTGCAGTAGACGCTCTTGGATAAGCATATCGAACCAAATGCAAATCATAATTAAAATCTTTAATGGTGTTTGCATATCCAATCGTTTCATCTGTTTCTAGAGTGACTTGCTGTCCTGCTAAACTCATAAAATTAACATTCGAGCCCCAGACACTTAAATAAATTTTGCTATCGAAAGTAAAGGCCAGGCCACCTTGCACAGCGGGCTCTTCTTTTGTTTGGCTAAGTCCGCGGAATGCGTAATTATTGGTGAGCTCTAGATTGCCAGCGATATGATCCAAAAAATATTGGGTCGCGGCATTGTTTTTGGTGGCAACGTTTGCTGATTCTGCCGCTTCCGCCATCAAGGGAGAGCAAATTCCCGCAATACTTGTCATAGCAATAGCCACTATGAATTTATTCATCAGTTAAGTCCCTTTTAGTGAAAATATAGTTAATATACAAGAATTTATAAAAGCCTGTCTACTTGTTTGATGCAAATGTGGACACTAAAACAGTGCTAAACTATTAATAACATGCTTTGTTGCTTGATTTCTCACCCCAATAGGTTGGAGAAAAGATATGCGGCTAAGAAGCAAAATAACAGCAACTGTCTTGATTACCTGGGCTTTGATGTTTGCTGCAATCTTTGTTGGATTCCGCTCCATCTTACTCGATAGTTATATTAAATTAGAAAACGATGATGCCATCAAAAATGTTAATCGTTCATTGCAAGCAATAGAGCAAATGGCAGAAGGTGTTGGCTTAATCGCAAGTAGCAATGCAGTTTGGAACGATGCCTATCAATTTGTTGTAGATAAAAATGATGCATTTATCAAAACCAATCTACAAGTCGCAAGCTTAACCGGATTTGGTACGGATATGCTTTTATTCTTTAATGCGGCAGGTGACTCTGTTTATTTTGCAGTGCTCGATCCTGAGAATACACAGTTAATTCCTATACCCACTGGATTGAATGCATACTTGACGCCTAAGAGTAAATTAGTCCACCTTCCATTTAACGATAGTCATACAGAAGGCATCATGGCCAATGACTCTAGTTTGTTTATCGCAGCAGGGCATGCGATTGTAAAAGGCGACAACACGGGTCCCGTGCATGGTTCTTTGGTGGCAGTCAAATATTTCACGCATGCAATATTAGAAAAATTAATAAAAATTACAAAACTGGATATTACTATTTATCGTCTGCCTGAAATTAAGAATGTACCTGGCCTTGAAAAAATCAAACAACAGCTTCTTACGGTAAACGTACCCTTATTAATAAAAAATAATGGCGAATTATATGGCTATACTTTTTTGCGAGATATTAATGATGATCCCGTTGCGATTTTAAAGGCAACCATGCCGCGAGATATCTATGCTGCAGGCTTACAGACTATTAAATATTTCAGTGTGGCATTTATCGGGGCAGGCATTATATTCTTGATATTGCTCACAACCTTGCTCAGTTATGTCATCACAAACAGATTAGAAAAATTGAATAGAGAACTTATACATATTGGCGAAAGCAAACAATTTGACAAGCGTTTTACAGTGGAAGGGTCAGATGAGCTCACTTCCGTTGAAGCAGAAACGAATCAATTATTAGATATTATTCAAAGTGACAATAACGAAAAAATGAAGCTGACGCAGCAAGTGGCGCAAAATGAAAAACTTGCTTCACTCGGTGTTTTGACCGCGGGTATCGCTCACGAAATAAATAATCCGATCAATTTCATTTTAGCAACGGTTGATCCTTTGCAAAATGATTTTGACAGCGTATTAAATTTACTTAATGCTTATTTAAAAATAACATCTGGTAAAGATTTTGATGAAAATATAAAGCGACTAGAGCAATTAAAAATTGAAACTAATCTTGAGGTGGTTGCGGTAGAAGTCAAAAAAATTATTTCCAACATAAAAGAAGGCGCTGAGCGAACAGCAAGTATTGTAAAAGACTTGAAAACATTTACGCGTTTTGATGAAGACGCAATGAAAAAATCGGATATACAATCTGGATTAGATTCAACATTAACGTTGCTTATGCATAAATACGGGAATCGTATAAATCTTGTGAAAAAATACAATCCAATCCCACTTGTAGATTGTTATGCTGGAAAATTAAATCAAGTATTTATGAATATATTAGCCAATGGTTGTGAAGCCATTATGGGTAAAGGCGAAATTCAGGTTACAACAAATCAAGTGGGAAATAATGTAGAAATTCATATTAAAGATACAGGGCCTGGTATCAAACCTGAAGATATTTCAAAAATATTTGAACCATTTTACACAACTAAAGATGTTGGGCAAGGAACTGGCCTTGGGCTGTCTATTTCATATGGAATAATCAAAGAACACAATGGAAAAATTGACGTGAAAAGCGAGCTCGGTGTCGGAACTGAATTTATTATTACACTACCTGTCGAGCAACAATAAAAATGATGACATATGCTAAATATTGATAATGCCTCACAGAGGACCTGTAGAATGAACACTCACCAGGCGCGAGGGAATATATTATATCTGGATGACGAAGAGGGAAATTTATTAGCCTTCGTCGCATCCTTTCGTAAGTATTATGACAATATCTATACCGTAAAGAGTGCACAAGAAGGGATTGCAGTGTTGCGTAAGCATCCGATTGATGTTGTGCTAACAGACCAGCGTATGCCAGGAATTACAGGCGTTCAATTTCTTGAAATGGTCATTTCAGAATTTCCAGATACGATACGTATGATAGTGACAGCATATAGCGACATTCGTGATGTTATTAATGCAATCAATACAGGTAAAATATTTCGATATATACAAAAGCCTTGGGATGTAAATGAATTAAAACTCAGTATTGATCAAGCCATTAAAACGAGAGCATTAGAAGTAGCGAATCGAGAATTGGTGGATATTTTACAAAAAGAAGTTGCTAACAAAGAACAAATATTAAGAATCTTTCAACGATACGTCCCAGTTAATGTGATTAATGAAGTGATTGCTGAAGAACAGTTCTCTTCTAAATCGGCTGAGGTGCGTGTTGTTACCGTGTTATATAGTGATATTAAAGGATTTAATATCCTGTCTTCTAAAATTAAACCTGATGAACGAATGGAATTTTTAAATGATTATTTCTCTGTCATGGCAAAATGCATTGAGAAATATAGAGGGTTTATTAATAAATTCAGTGGAACGAGTATCTCGGTTATATTTGGTGCGCCAATTTCTTTTATTGATAGTCCATCGGATGCCATCAACTGTGCGCTAGAAATGATTTCATCATTAGATAAAATGAATGAAACTTATCAAAAAAAATACGGTCATATAATTGAACTTGGTATTGGAATTCATACGGGCGAAGCGATTACGGGTAATATGGGGATACCTAAAGCGATGGGATACACCATCATAGGTTATACCGTCGACACAGCTTTGCAAGTACAGACAAGTTTTCAAGACGTACCTAATAATGGCGTGTTTGTTACGCAATCGACTTATGATGAAGTCAAAGATCGATTTAATTGTGAATCGTTAGGTTCAAAAACGATTTTGGGTAAAGACAATTCGATAAATATTTATCGGATTTTAAAACCGTTTGATTAGAGTAAGCCTTAGGGGGCTTCATGGGTGTAGAAAAAGATTATCATTTTTTCATCATCGATGATGATAAAAAAACAGTTGAAATCTATACCAATTTATTAAAATCAAAAGGGTATAAGGTTTCATCGTCCTACTCAGGCACAGAAGCCTTGAAGAAAATATTTGAAGTACAGCCAGATTGTGTATTATGCGATATCATCATGCCTGACTTTGATGGTATCGATTTATTAAACTGCATTCGTCTCAAGACTAATATAAAACAACCTAAATTTATTGTTGTTACAGGGAAAATATTTGATTTTGATAAACGCCGCGCTTTTCGTCAGGGTGTAGATGGTTATATTACGAAACCCATTAACTCAGAAACATTTGTAAAAGAAATTTTAGACATTTTAGATACCAACATAACGATTGGATTTTATGGTGTTCGCGGTACGTTACCTGTTCCAGGTGAAAAGACAGTGCGCTATGGTGGAAATACAAACTGTGTCACCATGCGTATTGCACATAAATATTTTTTAATTTTTGATGCAGGCACAGGAATTAAAGCTTTATCAGATTCCTTGTTAAGCGAGAATAGTTTGCCGATCAATGCAAAACTTTTTATTACACATCCGCATTACGACCACATTCACGGAATACCTTTTTTTGTACCGTTATATATGAAAGGTAATCACATCGATATTTATGGCGCTAAACATGGCGATTTAGGGGTTAAGGAGTTGTTGAATAATCAAATGGAAAATGTTTACTTTCCTATAACGATGGAAGAATTTATTGCTGATCTCAGTTTTCATGATATTACTGAAGAAACGTTTAAAATTGATGAACTACAGGTACAAACCATTTTGCTCAATCATCCTGGCCGCTGTCTTGGGTACCGAATCGATTATCAAAAAAAATCATTCTGTTATATAACAGACAATGAACTTTATTTAGAAAATTCACCGCATTATTCACAGCATGAAGTGGATAGATTAATTAATTTCATTAAAGATACTGATTTTATGTTAATCGATGCGACATATACCGATGAAGAGTATGTCAAAAAAGTAGGATGGGGTCATTCCTGCATTAGTCGCGTGGTCGATATCGCTGATAAAGCGAATGTGAAATTAATGGGTTTGTATCATCATGATTTATATCAATTCGATGATGATATTGATAAAAAATTAAAATTCGCCCAAGATTTATTAGCAAAAATGAATTCAAAAACTAAATGCATTGCACCTAGTGAAGGGTCGTCGATTATTATATAACCGTCATTCCCGCGAAAGCGGGAATGACCGTTATACGAAGATGACATTTTTATCCCCCCGGACCCTTTGCCAACCCTATCCTCTTCTGCAATTCACCCGCAATAGGTTCCAATTTAGTTCGCTTATCTTTCCAAAAATGAAACCGAGAAGCTTTCTTAGCTTTTTTTCTTTCATCCAAAATTTCACTTAATTGCGGCGGTCGACTTAATGTCGCATTGAGTCTTAATAAATTTAAAAAGACCTTCCTGCTTTTACTCAAAAAAACAGCGCTGTCTTGAATGGGAGATAACGGCGTTACTTGGTTAAAAAATTTATTAACTCTCAAACAATTTGCCAAATTTCCGAAACTCAAAAATGAATAAATAACTAAAAGCTGTTCATCATTGAGTGAGTATGCTGTCGTTTGAGCCGGTCTCCACCTCTTCAATTCAACTGAAGTTTTATCAGAAGATGCTTTTGGACTGTCAGGTTGAAATTCTGTACGTGTATTTCTCGCTATTTCTGAAGATGTGAGTAGGCTCTTTGCTAGCTCGGATAAGTCACTGATTTTCTCTGCTAATTGTTCAACGGTGATAACTTGTGCATCAGTCAAATCAAATCCGTCACTAAGCCGAGTTAACTCACTCGGAAGAGCGCTTAATCTTTTTAAGATAGATGCTGTCTCATTTATTTCATAAACATCTTTCTTTAGTTTCAAGCGAATGCTAGCGACTTCGTTAGTAAATAACTCTAGATAAATTGCTGCAAAATCATCAACGACATTCTGTTGTGGAACTCGTATTCCAAGCATGAAGACACCTCTTTATTAACAATAATTAATAATAGAGGCTAAGGCGGTACCATAGATAGGACAAACGCTTTAGCCGTATTTGTTATGCGCTCGCAAGCTGTAGCTCAAATCAGCGCAGAAAATTAGCGTATCATTATTTTTTGTGTAATGCAAGCGCATGCCGCTAATCAACAAAAATATCCGACAAAACCGGAAGAAAGCGATGCATTGCATATTGCCTAAAATTGGTGACTCCCTTGTTTCGTAACACAACTTCATCAATAAAAAAATTCCCGCTTAACGTTTTACTATCACTCGTAATAATTTCAACCGCGGCATCTGCCACAATGCTGGGTTTTCTGCTCATGTGATAAATAATTCTAGAAATATTGTTGGCGATGGCTGCTGTTGCGATGAGGGTTTTAGGCCATAGTGAATTGACTGCAATCCCATCATCTTTAAATTCCGCAGCCATTCCCAGCGTACACATGCTCATACCGTATTTTGAAATCGTATAGGCTACGTGTTTTTTAAACCAGGACGGTTTTAAATTCAATGGCGGTGATAAATTTAAAATATGTGGGTTGGTCGATTTTTTTAAATGCGGCACACATATTTTTGAGCACATAAATGTAGCTCGCATGTTTACAGCAAAAATTAAATCAAATTTCTTTGCAGGTAAATCAAGTGTTCCGCCCAAATTAATTGCGCTGGCATTATTGATCAAGATATCAATTCCGCCAAACACATCTACCGTTTTTGAAACCGCATCTATGACTTGATTTTCATCTCGTACATCAACGATTAACGGTAAAGCGTGTCCACCTATGCTCGTAATTTCTTCAGCAACTGAGTAAATTGTTCCTTCTAATTTGGGATGCTTTTCTGCAGTTTTAGCCGCTATTGCAATTTTGGCACCTTCACGCGCACATCGCAGCGCTAATTCTCGTCCAATTCCTCGACTTGCACCCGTGATAAAAACAACCTTGTTTTTTAAATCTGACATTACTTTGATTTCCTATGTCAATCCGTAAAATACTCATCATATTTTTTTGCAGAACCTTTCACTCGCTCAGCAGGGTATTTTTTATTATTGTGCGCAATCTTATTGCGAATGGCTTCGTTCAAATTGATTTTCATCAAATCAGCGATGCGAATGAGGTATAACATAATGTCAGCCAATTCCTGGCTGGTTTTTTCTTTTAGAGTGGGATCTTCATGTGCTGCGCGTGATTCATCTTCACTTAGCCATTGAAACAATTCCAAAAGCTCAGCACTTTCACAGGTCAGTGCCATAGCAAGATTTTTGGGTGTATGAAATTTTTCCCAGTCACGAACTTGGCTAAATTCTTGTTGTAATAGTTTTAATTGATTGATGTCGATGATGTCCGTCATAGTAAGCTCCTTTCTGCTAAACTCAACGCTTGGTTTAACCACGGGGTAAATTTTTGTGGCAGCAACGCGATTTCGTTCTTTAATTCTGGCAAGCTAATCCAGCGATAGTCATGGACTTCTTTGGGATTCACTTGGAATGTTGTGTCTGCCACTTCGCCAATCAGCACATGGTCCACTTCGTTCTCTATCAATCCATTCTCGAAATGAGCAATATAGTGAAAGCGACCCACCCATTTTAACACGGTTTCGATGCCCATTTCTTCTCGTAATCGTCGCTGACCGGCTGAAACAATATCTTCATCGGGGCGGGGATGAGAGCAGCAGGTATTGGTCCAAAGTCCCGGGGAATGGTATTTAGTTAATGCGCGCTGTTGGAGTAAGATTTTGGTATCTAGTTCTTTATGAACGATAAATATGGAAAAAGCGCGGTGACATAGACCTTCGCGATGAGCCTGCAGTTTTTCGGCAGTGCCAGTCGGTTGATCATTCTTATCAACAAGAATGACATGTTCGGTTGCTGTCATTAGGTATTTTCCAGTAAAATGAAACGCTTTTTATATCATAGATAATGATAATTTGGAAAAATATCCTTTATGCGATGGCAGACAACAGAACAGATAGCAACCGTTCCAATGCGGTTGGTGGGTCCATTAAAATTCAGTGGGCCGGAAGTCAATGCGGAATTGATGATTCCGCTCGCAACGTTTGAAGTACCTCTATGGCCAACCACGCATCGTGGAGCAAAGGTTTGCTCTCGTTCAGGTGGGATCAGAGCAGTGGTCGTGGATGAACGAATGACACGATCCGTGCTTTTGGAAGCATCGAATGTGGTTGATGCTTATGAGGCTGTGTTAAATTTACAACAACATAAAGAAGCGATGCAGACTATTATCGCTGAAACCAGTAACTACGCACGCTTGGTTGATATGCATACCCAGGTTGTGGGCAATTTAATTTATGTTCGCTTTGAATTTAACACCGGCGATGCGGCAGGTCACAATATGTCAACGCTGGCAGCAGACCGCCTCATGGAATGGATCTTATTGCGATTTCGCACGTTAAAATACGTGTCTATTTCAGGAAATTATTGTTCAGATAAAAAAACATCGGCAGTCAATGGCATTCTGGGCCGCGGAAAATATGTGATTGCTGAAGTCAATATTCCATTCGAAATTTGTGAAAAACTATTAAAAACAACGCCAGAAAAAATCGTACAATTGAATATTAAAAAAAATCTCATTGGTAATATTGTGGCTGGCGGAATTCGCACAGCCAATGCGCATTTTGCCAATATGTTATTGGGCTTTTATCTTGCAACCGGTCAAGATGCAGCAAATATTATTGAAGGTTCTCAAGGCATGGTCCATGCAGAAGTTCGTGGCCGAGATCTTTATTTTTCTGTAACATTGCCGAACATCATTGTCGGCACCGTTGGCAATGGCAAGACGTTTGATTTTGTACGTGAAAATTTGCGTATGCTGGGTTGTTTAGAACAACGTGAGCCGGGAGCTAATGCGCGTCGCTTAGCAATTATCGCAGCAGGTGCGGTATTGTGTGGTGAACTCTCATTATTGGCTGCGCAAACAAATCCGGGTGAGCTGATTAAATCTCATCTAAAACTAGAACGCCGAAAATCGAGTGAGGGACTACCGCGTGCTTAAAGTTGGAATAGATACAATTGCGTTTTATACATCACATTATGCATTAGACTTAGATGTATTGGCTAAGGCGCGTGATGTGCACCCTGAAAAATTTCAAGTGGGACTCGGACAACATCGCATGAGTGTGTCAGCACCCGATGAAGACATCGTCACGCTCGCTTCAAATGCTGCATCACGAGCGATTCGTCATATCAACACAGATTCAATTGAAATGTTATTGTTTGCAACGGAATCGGGAATTGATCAATCGAAAGCGGCAGGCATTTACGTACACCATCTCTTGGGTTTATCGGAGCGTTGTCGTGTCGTTGAATTGAAACAAGCGTGTTATAGCGCAACACTCGCACTGCAATTAGCATTACCTTTCTTACGCCAACATCCCGATAAAAAAGTATTATTGATTGCATCGGATGTCGCACGTTATGGTTTGCGTACCGCAGGTGAATCATCTCAGGGATGTGGTGCGGTTGCGATGGTTTTATCCGCAAATCCACGCATACTTGCATTTGAACCCGAGTATGGCGTGGTCACTGACAATGTCATGGATTTTTGGCGTCCCAATTATGCAAGTGAAGCGTTCGTTGAAGGTAAATATTCAAGTAAATTGTATTTAACGATGCTGGAAAAATCATGGCACCAATATCAATCGTGGTCTGGACGCGGATTTCATGAACATGATTATTATTGTTATCACACACCCGTTCCGCGTCTAGTTGAAAAAGCGCATCAGCATTTAGCAAAAATTAATGGGCATGATAAATTAACTGAAGAAACACTCTATGCACAAATAGGTTGTTCTTTAGAATACGGACGTAAAGTTGGTAATAGTTATACTGCATCACTGTATGTAGGACTCACTGCATTGCTTGATTTAGCACAAGAAAATTTGAGCGGTAAGCGCATTGGATTTTATAGCTACGGTTCAGGCTGTGTCGCTGAATATTTCAGCGGTGTTGTACAACCGGATTATCAAAAAATGTTAGACACAGTTTATCATCAAAAAATGTTGACTGAGCGCACGACATTAAGTTATCCCGAATATGAAGCGTTTTATTCATATCAATATCCGATCGATGGCAGCCAATGTGAAACGCCGCGTTATCAAACAGGCGCATTTCGTTTGGCGGGTGTGCGTGATCATAAACGTATTTATGAACGTGTTGGTGAATGAGATCTCATGAAAATACATGCGCCAGGCAAATTAATTCTTTCAGGTGAACACGCAGTGGTTTATGGTAAGCCTGCGCTTGCGATGGCTGTTAACCGTTATGTAACAGCCACTGCAACTCCTCAGTTGCTGCCGATTGTTTCATTTGATTTGTCTGATTTAGCTTACGAACACGGGTTAACGTTTACTGCATTAAAACGTTTAAAAAGTCGCATTAAACAAAAATATCAGCGTTTTATTCAAGGCGATTTCAAAATTCGTGATGTGTTGCAAAAACCAGTTGAGCTGGCGCAATTTGCTTTTACGCTATTTCTTGAAACGCTTAATCTTAAGCTCACGCAAGGAATCAAAATCCGAATTCAATCCGATATCCCAATGGGATGCGGTATGGGTTCCTCTGCAGCAACGGTGTTAAGCATAGTGCATGCCATTGCGCATCATTTGCAGGTCGATCTTTCTCACGAAATCTTTTATCGCTTAGGATTAGAAGCAGAAAACATGCAGCATGGTTATTCCAGCGGTTTGGATTTACGTGTGTCTTTGCATGGCGGTTGTCTATTTGTGCAAGAGGGTCACATTCATCAACGACCCATTCCTCAGTTATCCATGTACCTGGTTAATACAGGTTCTCCGAAATCAACGACAGGCGAATGTGTGACGCATGCAGCGCCTTTTTTTAAAAATAGTCAGATTGGCGATGATTTTGCTCACGTGACGGAAGCCATGGACAAAGCATTTACCATCAATAATACAGCGCATGTAATGGATGCGGTGCGAGCCAATCACGCCTTGTTAACAAAAATTGAAGTGGTGCCACACGCAGTGCAACACTTTATTCATGAGATAGAACGTCAAGGCGGCGCTGCAAAAATTTGCGGTGCGGGTTCTGTGGCAGGCGATAAGGCAGGCGTTGTATTGGTTGTCACTGAAAATATGAATGAACTCGCTGACTTATGCGCCCAGTATCACTATGCTATCTTACCCATTGCCGGCGAAGCACGCGGTGTGCATATTGCATGAGTTTTACTGCAGATTTACGCTGTTTTTAAAAAACTCCTTATTTATCAACAAGTTAAGTCAAATTTCCCAGGCAGATATCATCCAATAAATCCGTTAATGTATCTTTATTAATCATCCCTTAATATTTTTTATGTATAGTGTGTGTTTGCTTTCATAAAAAAGGCTGAACGAGGGTGTGAAGATGACTAACGAAACAGAAGCGCACCAACATGTAAATAGACAGAAATTGTTAAATATCCTGCACTATTACAGAAATTATAATTATGGCGGCACACTTGCAATATTGCCTGCCAATATCAACAAAGAACTCGATCAGGAAGAAAAAAACAATTGTCAGTGCGAGTTGTCAAACAAGCTGGATAGACACTCCAATTCAGCATTAACATGCCTTCCAGAACAACGATGCTTAAGTCTTTATATTGAAAATGACAAAATTTACTATTATGTAAAAAATGATACATTTTATAATGTTGCAGACGATGATCAGTTTTTCTTAACCAACTTAGACGCTATCCCAGAACTTGAGCAGCTCGTGATTGAACAAACGCCAAGCGATCGAGTAGTCGGTTATCGATTAGAAGTTGTAGAGCCTCACGTCATAAATAAAGTACGAGATTTAATGGTAGCTCAAGGCCACATTCATGATGAACTACCCGAAAATGGAGTTCAAGTCTGTCGTGTTCTTTGTCGTTATTTAGAAAAAGAAAAAATATCCAATGAGGATTATGAGGCTTTTTTATCAGAGATCGCTCTCATTCTAAAACAAAACGTAAAAGATTCAAATTTAGACTGTTTTAATAGAGCGCTTCTTAAAAAAATTCAAACTGAACTGAGCGCGCGATGTAGCCTTTCACTTTAATCTTATATGTATCAATAAGCTATAATCAGTATACATTTTAAGCGTTTCTTAATATTTTTCCTGTATATTTTTGTATATGAATATTTAGTTTTATAGAGAATCTGTATGAGAAATACAGGTGAGGCTAAGAAGCATGACCAACGAGACAAAAGGGACAGAGAATAACAATCATCGTAAAGAGCAAAAAAGCTCTTCGCATCCCGTCGTCCCGAGTTCCGTGGTAGACCAACATCAGAAAGAAGAAAAACATGAAATCATAGACACTACACCAAAAACTAGAAGAGAAAAGTTAATATCGATTTTAGCAGCTTATTGGAACTTTGATTTTAAGCTAAATATGGCTGGTGGTACGTTAATCAAATTACCTTCCGCTATCGGGCAAGAGCTCACTAAACTTTTTCTGCCTCAGTGCGGGATTACCTCTGTGCTGGATGATTTGAATAAACACCACAACAACTCAACTCCAAAAGACATACGTCTCTATGTAGATAAAAATAATCAAAATAGGGTTTTCTATTATATAAAAAACGATAATGAGTTTCGAAGAGACGATAAGTTTAGCTTGGATTTAACAGCCGACGAGCTTCGTAATATAGAACAGACTATGACTAATAAGAAGCACTACACTGGCGTAGTTCAAGAGCCTGAACTTAGTCGAGTCCGAGAGTTAGTAACGGCACAAGGTCACCTCTATCAAAAAAGACTACCCAAAAGCGGAGTTCGTGTATGCAAAGCCATTTGTAAAGTACTGTTACTGTCAGAAGAGAATATAACCGATGAGATTTATAAAAATCTTTTATTAGATATAGACAGAACGCTAAAGCTAAAAGCAAAGCCAACACAGGGTTATCTCGCATCAAACCATCAGTACGAATCGAATGGATTTGGAGCTAGACATTTAAGTACAGTGCAATTTAATGAAGGGTTGGTTCAAAAGATTAAACCCGAGTTCAAACCAGTGACTAGCATTTTCGAGTCACAGCAATTTCCATTTGAGGAAGTATTCAAGACTAAAGCAGCTACAGCTAATGCGAGTGATTTCGTTAGCAGTCCCTCTACAGTTTCCGCTAACTCCTCGTCTATGGCGGCAACTCCTGTTACTTTTTCTGTATCTGATTTAAAAACGCATGATGAAAAAGAAAATAAACAAGAAAATAAACAAGAAAAAGAGGAAAAATCAAAAAGACAGAAATTGCTAAGCATTCTCCAATCTTATTTAGATACGCCATTTGAGCTAAATTCAGGCGGCACGACAGTCACGTTTCCCACTCTGATTGCGAAAGAAATCAGACAAGAACAATATCTAGAAGAAGCAGGAAGGAACTACAAAGATTATGCTCAATCTAGCCAGTCGTTTGACCTCGATGCGCGCTATCAAAAAAAATTACCAAGAAGCGGCGCTCAGGTATGTTCTGCTATTTTTAAAGTACTACAAGAGAAAGGCGGCATATCAGATGAGATGTATAAAAATCTTTTGTTAGACATACACGAAACGCTAAGCCCGAAAGTTGAAAAACATGGAGGTGTTTTTGGCTGGCGTGCTAGGCATACTGATACAGCGAATTTTAATAAAGGTATTGTTGGTAAAGTTGAGGCTGAATTGACGGCGGTACTTGAGATTCCAAAATATCGAGTAATGGTTCCTTCATATGAGCTTGCACATCAAGAGCAACCTAAAAAGGATACCAACGCCAACCAACATTTAGCAGAAAGAATTAAAATTGAAAAAATTATGCGAGAAGAAAGAGAGAATAAGTCATCGATCAAAAGGGTCATTAAAAATTTTTTCTAAAATTGCATTTCTGCTGTTGCTTATAAAAAAGGGTGGCCTAAGAAAACCTTGTATATTCCTTCCGCTTTTAAATGCGAGCCATCAACAAAATCATTTCCTGTTAAACCTGCTTTAGCAGGATTGTAAGATCCGATTACTTTCAAATGATATCTAGAGGCAACCGATATAAAGTATTTTTCCATTTCTTTGGTCGATTGGTAATTCGGGTTCTCTTCAATAATATGGCTGTAAGCTAAAGGTTCTAATGGAGGAAGATAAAAAATAATAATCACGTTTTTAGACTTTAAATAGTGAATAAACTTCTCAAACGTATCTTTATAGATTGGATCAACCGAAGAATATTTTTTATAAGTTTGAGTGGATAGCTGCAAATTTTGTATCAATTTAGCAACTGATAAATCGGCTTCTGCAAGTGTAGTGGATTCTTGTTGTTTTGATAAAATACGTGAACCATCCGGGCGCAAAATGTTGCATGATCGGCAATCATCATAATAGTTAGGGGCAATAGAGTGAATAACGCTATCAAATAACAATGTTGATGCAGACGATTCTAACAAATCAACCGAAAGAAGTTGTGAATATTTGTCGAATGATCCACTGACTTGTTCATCATAGTAAGTTAAATCATTTGTCCCTAAAATTAATTTTTTAGCATTGATATATTCAAATAATAACGAAGATTTCCATTGTTGAGTCGCTTTCTTTCCGTTAAATACAGCCGCAAAATCGGGATCAAGAATCCATGGATCAACACAGATCACAACAACTTTCGGTTGCCAGTTTCTTTTTTGATAAACATAATACAATGCCATGTCATCTTCAAGTTCCGCATTTGATACACTCGCATTATAAAAACTCAATGGAGCAAACAAATCTTGTGTAATAGCCAAACTATGACTAGAGCCTAACACCAGTACGTCAGGGCGATGCGGGATTTTAGATAACATCTTTTTTTGCAATAAGCGTTCATTAAAGTTTGTTCTGACCATGACTTCTTTTTTGTCGAGCAACATGCGCGTTACTTTCGTCGAAAATGCCTCCGTACGTGAAAATTGATTAGCTGAATCAATATAATAATTAAACCCAATAATCCCGCACAAACTTAAAGTGACTAAAAATAAAAATACATAAAAATATTTTTTATAAATAACCATAATCTAAAACCTAAAGTATAAAAATAGGTTGGATATCTGAATATTCAGTATTCCAACGATGAGTAAAAATGCGATAAAACAATTCCAAGCTAACGTGGGTCTCCATCGAATTTTACTATCAAGAACGGTGTCAACATAAAATAACAATGCAGGTTTATACTTTTTTAATAACTGATATGAATTAGGTAATAACCAAACAATGATTAACGATATGAAAATAAGAGAAGTTGATTGGAATGATGTAACGCCTTTGTAAGTTTCGGGCCAGTTTAAGTTTTGAAAAAAGAGCCCTTTTAAAATTTGATATGTATTTGACATGTCGGGGGATCGGAAGAATACCCATGCAATAACGACAGCTAAGAATGTCACTATCCTGGATAGCGTTTGCGATATAAAACCATTCACGGAATGAATCCCTAGCAATTTCTTAAGAGAAATCCAACCATGATTAACGCATAAATAAATGCCATTAATAAAACCCCAAAGAACAAAGTTCCAACTTGCTCCGTGCCATAAACCTCCGAGTAGCAGAGTGATCATTAAATTCAAATAGCGTTTTATTGCGCCATCACGATTCCCGCCCAGAGGGATATAGACATAATCTCTTAAAAAACGGGATAACGTCATATTCCATCTGCGCCAGAATACAATGATGTTTGACGCTTTATAAGGAGAATAAAAATTAATAGGCAGTTTAATATTAATTAACAAAGATAATCCGATAGCCATGTCTGAGTAACCGGAAAAGTCAAAATACAATTCGAGTGTATAGGCAAGTGAGGCTGTCCATGCATCTAAAGTCGGAATATAGGGAGAATGCAGGTCAAAGACCGGGCCGACAAAAACACTTAAATAATCAGCTAATACCGTTTTTTTAAAAAGACCAATGGCAAATAGAGTTAATCCTAAAACAACGTTTTGATAATGAAACTTAAACATGTTCTTTTGCTCAAATTGCGGCATGATTTCTTTGTGATAGATGATGGGCCCCGCAATAAGGTGTGGAAAATAAGAAACAAATAAAGCGTAGTTAAAAAATCGATATTGCTGAGCAAACCCTCGATAAGTATCAACTAAAAAAGCAATTTGCGTCAGCGTAAAAAAAGATACGCCAACAGGTAAAACAGTATTTAATAAACTTAAATGTGATTGAAGAGACAGGTTGATATTTTTAATAAAGAAATTAGTGTATTTAAAGTAAAATAAGAGTGCTAAATTAAAAATAATTCCTAACCATAAGAATTGTTTTTTTGTTATCGAGTGATTTGAATTTCTAATAGACTTGCTGATGGTGAAATTAACGATAATAGAAGATATGAGCAGAAGAATGTAATAATAATTACACCAACCATAAAATATGAGTGATGCTAATAGTAAGATAAGTAATGCGGCTTTTCGATTGTACTTAGCTGAATAAAAAAATAGAAATAAGACAGTGGGCAGGAAGAGTAAAATAAAAAAATAACTATTAAATAACATGGTTATGATTTATTCCTAATAATTTAAAGATGCAATTTTAATCCTTCATGTGATACCACAAACCCAAGCTTTTTATAAAACGCCAGTGCCTCAGGCCTTGTATTGTTCGCGCTGGGTGCCTAAAGGATCATCGGCAAGTAGACGAACAAGATGGGGGGCATCGGTGCGAGTGGCTTTTCGAAAATGTATGTTCACGGGTTTGATTCGCTAATTTTATAGATTATTTAGCGAATATAACATTAAAATTACATTTTTGTCATTTTAAGCCGCATGATATTATTCGCTGTTAATATTAAGTATGAGTAGATCTTATGAACGTGATTTTTAAATCATCGGCACCCGGAAGCTTAATGCTGCTGGGCGAATATGCTGTATTGCATGGCCAACATGCGCTAGTCAGTGCGATTGATAAACGCATGACAGTGATTTTAACGCCGCGCAGTGATAAAAAAATCCTGCTTGATTCTGCTTTAGGTCAACATGAAACAACATTAGCTCATTTAAAGTTAGTCGCGCCTTTTCGATTTGTGTTAGCGACTATTAAAGCTGTAAAAAAATATCTTACTCACGGGTTTCATCTAAAAATAGAATCGGAATTTTCAGATACTGTTGGATTTGCATCATCGGCGGCAGTCACAGTTGCGACGTTGTCTGCTTTATCCACTTGGTGTGGTTTATCGCTTTCCGAAAGCGACTTTATAAAACTTGCGCGGCGTATTGTGCGTCATGTGCAAGGAACGGGATCGGGTGCGGATGTTGCGGCATGTGTGATGGGTGGTGTTGTACTTTATCGCATGAAACCATTTATTGCCGAAAAATTCTCATGCACACATCCGATCACGGTTGTTTATTCGGGAAGTAAAACGCCGACAGTAGAAGCGATTGCTCGCGTTAAAAAACAGTTTGCGAATTTCCCTCAACTATTTAATCAAATTTTTAAAACCATGAACCAGTGTACGTTGGATGGTGTAAAAGCGCTTCGTGAAAATGATTGGCGTAAATTAGGTGCTATTTTTAATATTCAACAAGGTTTAATGGAGAGTTTGGGGGTGAGTACTGCTCCAATCCATGAAATAATAAATACCTTACGGCAACAATCGACTATCCTAGGTGCTAAGATATCCGGCTCAGGATTAGGTGATTGTGTTGTGGCGTTAGGAGCATCATCAGTCAGTGATTTTTCACAAGCAGGATTGGGTGTTAAAAATATGAGTGTCAAAATGAGCGCGGAAGGAGTGCGGTGTGAAAAAATCTGATATCGTCCGTACTTTACTTAAAAATCGTTATCGGCATGCGCCACTGCATTCTTCTGCAACAGCGTATGCGCCTAGCAATATTGCGTTATGTAAATATTGGGGCAAGCGTGATCAAGAATTAAATTTACCCGTCACGTCGAGTTTATCTATTTCGCTCGCAAATAAAGGGTCATTTACAGAATTATCTTTAACTCAAAATCCAAATGATGTTGTATTTGTGAATGGGCAACAACTTGATTTGAATTCGTCGTTTGGGAAACGGCTGCAGGCATATTTTGATTTATTTCGCGTGAAAAGCAGTTTATTTTTTGAAACGAATATAAAAACAAATATCCCAATTGGTGCTGGACTCGCTTCTTCCGCGTGCGGTTTTGCATCCATGGTCATGGCATTGAACGCATTGTTTGGCTGGGAATTGAAAGAAAATGAATTGTCTATTTTAGCGCGTCTTGGCAGTGGAAGCGCAAGTCGTTCTCTTTGGCATGGGTTTGTTGAATGGCGTGCAGGCGAGCAATCAGATGGACTTGATAGTTTCGGTGAGCTCATTGCAGACACATGGCCTGAATTTTGCGTTGGACTTTTGATTATTACGGAGGCTGAAAAAGAAATCAGTTCTCGAGTAGCAATGCAACGCACAGTCACAACCAGTCCGCTTTATTCTGCTTGGCCTCTTAAAGTAAAAAATGATTTATCGACATTGAAGCGTGCGATTGGTTCGAAAGATTTTCGATTGTTGGGCGAAACAGCGGAATCCAATGCGTTGACCATGCATGCAACCATGTTAAGTGCATGGCCGCCTGTTTTTTACGCATTACCTGAAACGATTACACTCATGAAAAAAATCTGGGCTTTACGTGAGCAAGGATTCATGTTGTTTTTCACGCAAGATGCAGGCCCTAATTTAAAATTACTTTTCTTAGAGAAAGATGCAGAGGCCGTTCAGAGAGAATTTCCGCATGTCGACATTATCAAACCGTTTAAACAGACATCAAAAGAATAGATGCCAAGGCCATTAAAATGCCAAATACTTGTTTTAGTGTGACAGCTTCTTTTAGTAGTAAATAAGCTAATACAATCGTGACCAGCGGATAAAGAGCAGTTAGAGTCACGACCGTGATAATTTTTCCTTTGCTTGCTGCAACAAAATAAAATAAACAACCCACTCCGTAAGCGACGCCAGTGAGTACCGCATAAATTAATCCTTTGGTGTCGGTTGCAGGTTTGAATTTCATTAAACTGAGTGCGATGAAACCAATCACAACAACACCCAGCGTTTGATAGATTAACGCACTGCGTGAGTCTATATGCACAACAGCAAGTTTAGTAAAAAAACCCCAAATACCAAAACTCAAGAGTGAAAGAATTGCAGCCGGTAGCCAATTTGCCATAATTAAATTATCCAAGTTAAAAATTTTAAAATAATAAGTGCGTAAAGACCTGCGCACACATCATCAAGCACCATACCTATACCGCCATGTACATGGGTATCAAGATAATCTACAGGCCAGGGTTTCCATATATCAAAAAGACGAAACAAAATAAATCCTAATACAATCCAGATGACACCATGCGGTGCGCCAATCATCGTGACAAAGTAACCGGCAAATTCATCTAAACACATGCCTTGATGATCGCGAATTTGAATGTCATCTGAAACGCGTTGACATATCCATGCACTGCCAACCGCAATAATAGCAACGACGATGATATAGATAGTGATGGGTAAGGATCGCATCGCGAGATAAAACGGAATCGCCATCAATGTCCCAAACGTGCCTGGCGCAAACGGTATTGCGCCGCTGCCAAAACCAAACGCAATAAAATGCAACGGATTTTGCCAGAGTGTGGGAGGAATCGGGGGTACGGTATAGTCGCGCATAAATTCTAAAAAATTCCTAGCGAAAATGTTGATAACCATCGATATCCAGATGGTAGGGTGTGTTATCGGAATATCTCAAATCGAGTTCAGGTACAGAAGTTATTTCACCAATGCAGGTACACTGATCTGGTATGTGTTCTTTTTTATTTTGTGGCACAGTAAAACAGAGTTCATAATCATCACCGCCGCTTAATGCAAAAGCAATGGCTTGATCTTTGCTAATGGATTCGCGTAATGCAGTAGAAAGTGGAATGTGATCGACATTAATACGCGCGCCAACATGACTGTTTTCCAAAATATGTTTTAAGTCAGCGGCGAGTCCATCTGAAATATCAATGGCTGCACTTGCAACGTCGCGTAATTTCTTACCTATTTTAATTTGGGGTGTCGGGCGTGTTAGACGTGACACCAAAAAATCGTGATGGCGATCAGGGATATTTATTTTATCATTCAAAAAAGCGAGAGCTAATGCGGCATCACCTAAGGTGGATGTCACATAAATTAAATCGCCTGGACGTGCACCGCTACGTTTAATTGCAAGATCATGAGGAATAAATCCGATAGCTTGCACGGTAATTGATAAGGGTCCGCGTGTCACATCACCACCGATCAATTGTGTTTGATACTGATCACTCAACTCAAAAAAACCCTTCGCAAAATCGTGCAGCCATTTTTTATCGGCTGCAGGTAATGTAATGGCAAGTGTTAACCAGGCAGGTGTTGCGCCCATCGCGGCTAAATCACTTAAATTGACAGCAAGCGCTTTGTAGCCAATATCAGAAGCGGTTGTGTTTTCTTTAAAATGCACGCCAGAAACGAGCGTATCTGTGGTGATTGCAAGATGTTGATCAGAAGGCGGTGCAACAAGTGCAGCATCATCACCTATCCCAAGCAGTACATCGTTGCGATTGACCGCGTGTGTTACAAAAAAATGGCGAATGAGTTCAAATTCATTCATGATCTCTTGGCCGCTTTTATTTCTTCAATACGTAATTTTCGTGCAACTTGGTCGAGTACA
>Ga0207068_1013_pt1:0-5000 | contig 73183 bp, 66 predicted proteins | sample Alteio_BWMinCont_23_FD_153475 | JGI IMG/M metagenome (GOLD analysis project Ga0207068, IMG submission 153475) | Enriched cells from forest soil in Barre Woods Harvard Forest LTER site, Petersham, Massachusetts, United States -... | ecosystem: Environmental > Terrestrial > Soil > Temperate... | reverse complement strand
CTAAATACTCTCTACTGACCGATAGTGAACCAGTACCGTGAGGGAAAGGCGAAAAGAACCCCGGAGAGGGGAGTGAAATAGAACCTGAAACCGTGTGCATACAAGCAGTAGGAGCGGATTTATTCCGTGACTGCGTACCTTTTGTATAATGGGTCAGCGAGTTACTTGCATTGGCGAGCTTAACCGAATAGGGGAGGCGAAGGGAAACCGAGTCTTAATAGGGCGATAAGTCGATGTGAGTAGACCCGAAACCGAGCGATCTATCCATGGCCAGGATGAAGGTTAGGTAACACTGACTGGAGGTCCGAACCCACTCCCGTTGAAAAGGTAGGGGATGAGTTGTGGATAGGAGTGAAAGGCTAATCAAGCTCGGAGATAGCTGGTTCTCCTCGAAAGCTATTTAGGTAGCGCCTCGTGTGAATTAGCTCTTGGGGGTAGAGCTCTGTGCCGGCTAGGGAGTCTTCAAAGGCTTACCAACCCGATGCAAACTGCGAATACCAAGAAGCGAGACCACGGGAGACACACGGCGGGTGATAAGGTCCGTCGTGAAAAGGGATACAGCCCAGACCGACAGCTAAGGTCCCAAAGTCATAGTTAAGTGGGAAACGATGTGAGAAGTCCGAGACAGCCAGGAGGTTGGCTTAGAAGCAGCCATCTTTTAAAGAAAGCGTAATAGCTCACTGGTCGAGTCGGCTTGCGCGGAAGATGTAACGGGGCTAAAACTATGCACCGAAGCTACGGGTTTTATATTTACCTACGGGTGAATATGGAGCGGTAGAGGAGCGTTCTGTAAGTCTGTGAAGGTGACTTGAGAAGGTTGCTGGAGATATCAGAAGTGCGAATGCTGACATGAGTAACGATAATGCGGGTGAAAAACCCGCACGCCGAAAATCCAAGGTTTCCTGCGCCACGTTAATCGGCGCAGGGTGAGTCGGCCCCTAAGGCGAGGCTGAAAAGCGTAGTCGATGGGAAACAGGTTAATATTCCTGTACTAGGTTATATTGCGATGGGATGACGGAGAAGGCTAAACAAGCCAGGTGTTGGACGTCCTGGTTTAAACAAGTAGGTGGGTGCTTTAGGCAAATCCGGAGCACTAACACTGAGATGTGATGACGAGACTGCGTAAAGCAGTTGAAGTTGTTGATGCCACGCTTCCAGGAAAAGTCTCTAAGCTTCAGATATAACGTAACCGTACCGCAAACCGACACAGGTGGATGAGAAGAGAATTCTAAGGCGCTTGAGAGAACTTGGGTGAAGGAACTAGGCAAAATAGCACCGTAACTTTGGGAGAAGGTGTGCCTTAAGTATGTGAAGGTCTTGCGACTGGAGCAGAAAGAGGTTGCAATAGTCAGGGGGTTGCGACTGTTTAATAAAAACACAGCACTCTGCGAACTTGTAAGAGGAAGTATAGGGTGTGACGCCTGCCCGGTGCCGGAAGGTTAATTGATGGGGTTATTGTACGCAAGTATGAGAAGCTCTTGATCGAAGCCCCGGTAAACGGCGGCCGTAACTATAACGGTCCTAAGGTAGCGAAATTCCTTGTCGGGTAAGTTCCGACCTGCACGAATGGCGTAACGACAGCCCCGCTGTCTCCACCCAAGGCTCAGTGAAGTTGAAATCGCTGTGAAGATGCAGTGTACCCGCGGCAAGACGGAAAGACCCCGTGCACCTTTACTATAGCTTTGCACTGGACTTTGAGTGTTTCTGTGTAGGATAGGTGGGAGGCTTAGAAGTTGGAGCGCTAGCTCTGATGGAGCCAACCTTGAAATACCACCCTGAAATACTTGGAGTTCTAACCTGATCCCGTTAACCGGGATGGGGACAGTGCATGGTGGGTAGTTTGACTGGGGCGGTCTCCTCCTAAAGAGTAACGGAGGAGTACGAAGGTACACTCAGCGCGGTCGGAAATCGCGCAAGGCCTATAAGAGGAAAAGTGTGCTTGACTGAGAGACTGACGGGTCGATCAGGTGCGAAAGCAGGTTCTAGTGATCCGGTGGTTCTGAATGGAAGGGCCATCGCTCAACGGATAAAAGGTACGCCGGGGATAACAGGCTGATACCGCCCAAGAGTTCATATCGACGGCGGTGTTTGGCACCTCGATGTCGGCTCATCACATCCTGGGGCTGAAGCTGGTCCCAAGGGTATGGCTGTTCGCCATTTAAAGTGGTACGCGAGCTGGGTTTAGAACGTCGTGAGACAGTTCGGTCCCTATCTGCCGTGGGCGTTAGAGATTTGAGAGGGGCTGCTCCTAGTACGAGAGGACCGGAGTGGACGAACCTCTGGTGTACCGGTTGTCATGCCAATGGCATTGCCGGGTAGCTATGTTCGGAAGGGATAACCGCTGAAAGCATCTAAGCGGGAAACCTGCCTCAAGATGAGATCTCTCGAGCCGTAAGGCTCCTAAAGGTTTGTTGAAGTCTACAACGTTGATAGGCTGGATGTGGAAGTGCAGTAATGCATGAAGCTGACCAGTACTAATTGACCGTGAGGCTTGATCATATAACACCCAAATGGTTTTAGATTATAAGTTGTCATCCTAAACGAACAACTGAGCCGCGACCGTAAGGGAGCGTCACAAGAAGTTGGAAAGTTGAAGGATCTCCTGGTAGACCAGGAGTGTAGACATGTTAGTTAGCTCAATTGAAGAATTTAGTGAATTCAGAAGATAGAGAGATCCCGGCTTAAAGCATGCCGGGACGACGAATCTTCTAAGATCCGCATGAAAAGCGCTGCGGATCTAAGAATTCACGTCGGTCAGTTTGTCTGGCGACTATGGCAAGTAGGTACCACCTGATCCCATCCCGAACTCAGAAGTGAAACCGCTCTACGTCTTCACGCTTCGTGCCTCTTAACAGCACACCCACGTTATATCCAGCGCGACCTTCATCTAATAACTTACGAAACATTTCAACGCCGGTGCAGATCGTCTTGACCGTTGGCTTCAAGCCAATAATTTCAAGTTCTTCACCTACCTTCACAATTCCACGTTCAACTCGTCCCGTTACGACTGTGCCGCGGCCTGAAATTGAAAATACATCTTCAATCGGCAATAAAAATGGCTTGTCTATTTGGCGCTCTGGTTGTGGAAAGTATTCATCCATTGCCGCACATAGCTTCATAATCGCTGGCACACCTATTTCGCTTTGATCCCCTTCCAATGCTTTCAGCGCAGATCCAATCACGATCGGCGTCTTGTCACCTGGAAAATCATAGCTACTTAACAAATCTCTTACTTCCATCTCGACTAATTCTAAGAGCTCTTTGTCATCGACCATGTCTGCTTTATTCAAAAACACGACAATGTATGGCACGCCTACTTGTCTTGCCAACAAAATGTGTTCTCGTGTTTGTGGCATTGGGCCATCCGCTGCTGAACAAACCAATATCGCTCCGTCCATCTGCGCGGCACCCGTGATCATGTTCTTCACATAATCCGCATGGCCTGGGCAGTCAACGTGTGCGTAATGTCTTTTATCTGTTTCATATTCTACGTGCGCTGTCGCAATCGTGATTCCGCGCGCTTTTTCTTCTGGCGCTTTGTCAATTTGGTCATACGCCAATGCTTCTCCACCAAACTTTTCCGCCATACATTTTGTCAACGCGGCTGTCAACGTCGTCTTACCATGATCTACGTGACCGATCGTTCCTACGTTCATGTGTGGCTTTTTGCGTTCAAATACTTGCTTAGACATCGCCCGAAGCTCCTATAACAAGATAACTTAAATTCAATTGCTTTGACTCGCACGGGATCTTGATCACGTGCTCGGGTTTTTGGGGCAAAGCGCCCTCGTTACCCTTCATTAATAAGGTCCTCTCAGCAAACTGTGAGGAGCCAATCTAAATTAAAGATGGATCATACCTATTTTCTAATAACTTAACCAGCAATTGGAGCCCATAACCGGATTTGAACCGGTGACCTCTTCCTTACCAAGGAAGTGCTCTACCGCCTGAGCTATATGGGCATGGAGCGGGCGATGGGAATCGAACCCACGCTATCAGCTTGGAAGGCTGAAGTTCTACCATTGAACTACGCCCGCAATTCTAATAAGTTACTACTAAAAAATTAAAAACTAGTACCCTTACTCTTTATTAGGGCTACTAGTTTTTAGTTTCTTGAATGGAGGGGGAAGGATTCGAACCTTCGAAGGCAGAGCCGTCAGATTTACAGTCTGATCCCTTTGGCCGCTCGGGAACCCCTCCTAAAAATCGAGCCCTGAATTCTCCTTCAGGATCATCGAGATGTCAACTAACTTTCTACTGCTACAACATATAACAATAGTTAGTAATGTGGAGCTGGCGGTCGGAATCGAACCGACGACCTACTGATTACAAATCAGTTGCTCTACCGGCTGAGCTACGCCAGCAATCAACTCTCTCCTAAAACCGGTCGCTAATTCTATGCAATATACTTTCTGATGGCAAACAAAATTTAGATGAATTTAAATGATCTTTTTTAATTGATTAATAATAGCTATTCGATCGCTATTGTTTGTGACTATTCCATGCAAAATAATGGGTTCTTCGAAATTTTGATAAATTTTTTCTGCGTATGCTTGATCAATTTCATCGTTACGTTGTTTGAGATAGGCAATTCTATTTTCTAAGTTTGCTTTCACTTCAATTAATTTCGCTTCAGGATACACTGAAAGCAACTGATTACGATTTTTTTCTTTATACAATGCCTGTGAGACCACTATTTTTGAATGTTGTGTTTTAAAATTTGCAATATATTCTATGATAATTGTAGTTAAATTATCACGCATTTCTTGCGTAAAATTATCACGTTGGTGTATTGCTTCACGCATTTCATTAGGCATCGCCTGGTCTGCGTCCCAATAAAAATAATCGAATTCACTACCAAGAATCTCGCCAACATAATTCTTGCCTGAACCTGCTAAACCAAACAGTATGATCAACATCAAACAATGCTGCCTCGATAGATGAATGTTGAATGATCCTTCGCTTCGCTCAGGATATCAAGCTCGACTTTCACTAATTGA